>Ga0207695_10000109_pt1 | contig 251757 bp, 260 predicted proteins | sample KBSC54metaG_FD_184354 | JGI IMG/M metagenome (GOLD analysis project Ga0207695, IMG submission 184354) | Corn rhizosphere microbial communities from Kellogg Biological Station, Michigan, USA - KBS C5-4 metaG (SPAdes) (version 2) | ecosystem: Host-associated > Plants > Roots > Rhizosphere >...
TTTTAAGGCTGGCCAAAATTTTGAAGCGCGCCACAATGGCCGACTGAATAGATTTTGGCAATTCCACCCGCGGAATGAGTACGCCATCCACACGGAAGCGCACCACCTCTTTCTTCTCATATGGTTCGATGTGCACATCTGAGGCGCGCTCCTTCACCGCTCTACGCAACAGTGACGTTACAATCTTGGCTGTTGGGGCATTTTCGTCCACTTCATTGCGGAAGGCTTCTTCACTGGCATCTGCCAAATCTTGTTCCGAAATTCCCAAATCTGATGCGGCCGCAATTGCTTCTTGCACCTCTGCTTGCAGCCCGGTGTACTGGTCCAAAATGGCACTCACATCATCATGTGAGGTTAAGACTGGTCGTAATGTAAGGCCCGTTTGTTTGCGAAGAAATTGAATGGCGTCAAAATCTTCTGGATTAATCATAGCCACCGTCAAATTGCCTTCTTTCAAATCTATGGGAACGGCGTTGTAACGCTTGGCAATATCAAAGGGAATGAGCGCAAGCACATCTTTCTCAACGGTTGTCTTACTTAAATCAACAAACTCAATGCTGGAAGCACGCGCAAGTGGACGTTCTTTTGCTTTGGGAGTGAGCACTTCTTCCGGTGCTGGCGGTGTGGCTTCCGGGGCTTTACTAGGAGCATGAGGCACTTCTTCAGCCTCATCTTCATCTGGCTCTTCTTTCTTATCTTCAAATTTTTCCGGATGTTCCTGAATGGCCTTGTTCACCAGATTTACCAAATCTTCTCCTGGTTCAAATTCTGCTTCCAAAGTAGGTAAGCGAATTTCTCCATTTTCTTCGTGGCGTGCAGGATATTTCACCGTAAAAAAGGCACCCAAACCTGGTACCTCTACCTCTTCACCAACCGCTATTTCCCGAGCGACTGTTTCCCACACGGCATCAGAAAAATGGGCGGCTTGAGCCGCGGTCATCCCGGTTTTCCTGAGGTGATCAACAATATCACTAGTTGTTCGCATTGCCCCTCTTACTGAAACATTTTCAATATAATTATAGCACCGTTTCGGCTATACTATGACGCATGACACTCTACCGACAGTACCGACCAGTTCAATTTAATGATTTGATCGGTCAAGATACCCCACGAATCATTCTTCAACGCGCCATTCGCAAACAGCGAATTGCTCATGCATACCTTTTTAGCGGTCCACGCGGCACTGGCAAGACAAGCACTGCCCGCATTTTTGCACGGGCACTCTGCTGCACCACACCCATAGTTGATGATAAGACAGAAACGCTCGAGCCATGCGGCACGTGTGAAAACTGTCTGCTCATCCTCAATAATCAAGCCACTGACCTCATTGAAATTGACGCAGCCTCCAACCGCGGCATTGAAGATATTCGCGTATTACGTGAGCAAGTACAATACCCACCAGCACAATTAAAGTATCGCATTTACATCATTGACGAATGTCATATGTTGACGGGCGATGCATTCAACGCACTCCTGAAAACACTAGAAGAACCCCCTGCTCATTGCATCTTTATTCTTGCCACCACAGAGCTTCACAAGGTCCCCCTTACCGTTCGTTCACGATGCCAACTCATTCGTTTCGAGCGCGGTAGCATTGCCGCCATCACCACAAAATTGGACCACATTGTGGCCGATAATAAATGGCAAGTAGAAAAAGGCGTCACCAAATTAATTGCCGAATATGCCGATGGCGGCTTTCGCGATGCAGAGACCACGCTGGAACAACTGACCACACACCATGACTCTCTTGAGCTAGCCACAGTTCTTGCAACTCTTGGAACCGTCTCCACTGCAACCTGTACCAACCTCCTCAAAGCTTGCTTAAGCCAAGATGAAACATCAGTAAAGACACTATTAGAAGATAGCTTCTCAGACCAATCGCTCCGCTTTGGCTGGATACTCACTGAACTCATTAATCAGCTACGCGCGCAGGGCATTTCCACCTCCCTCCAAACATTTGCCCTCCGACAATTCTTAGAAGCTTCATTGCTCCAAAAAAACACGCCAGTGCAAAGCTTGCCACTAGAAATTGCGTGCTATTCCATAGTCCAACATGGCGAAATTACTACCTCCACAAAACCAATCCATCACGCCATTCAACCGACACCGGTAAAGGTCCGCGAAGTGACCGAAGAAAAATTTGAACCTGTAAATAATACATCGATGGACATAGTAAAGGTCACGCCAAAGGCCGTAGAAGCACCTCAAACTGTACCCGTGGTAGAGCTTCGTCAGGCCCAAACGGGCGACATTCGCAAAGCGTGGAAAGAAGCCATTGAGGACGTCATTGCCACCAGCCTCCCCCTTGCCCAAATGCTCAAAGGCACCCTTTTTCACATGGTGGAAGGCAACGTCATCACCGTTTACGTGCGCTACAAGTTCCATTTGGAAAAACTGAGCGAACGCAAGAACCGTGAACTCATGGAAGATCACCTTCAAGCCCACACAGGCTCTCCTTGGCGCATTAAATTTGAGCTTAATGGTGCCATTCCTAAGCAAGAACCAAAGAAACAACTGGTAAGCGGTGACCTTAATGCCGCCGCCGTAAGTGATGTCTTCGCCGCCGCACAGTAGCACCATGCCTGAAGAAGAAGCCAAAAAACCATTCACCGTCCGCGTAGACAGAGAACTGTGTCAAACGGCTGCTACGTGCCTTGCATTCCATATCTATGAACTAGACGACGAAGCCAAAGCCGTCCTCCTCACGAAGAACGGGAGTAATTCTGACGAACCCAGCAATGTGCTGGCCACAGCAGATGGTGAAGTAAAAGTGACTGATCTTCTTAACCCAGATGACCGACGCTCTCTAGAAGAGATGCAAGCCATGGTATTGGAATCTGCACAGATTTGTCCCTTCAATGCCATTATTGTGAATGATGCTAAGGGTAATCAGATTTGGCCACCGCTTTAAAGGCAACTTACCATTCCCTCAATTTCCACATCTAGAGGGCGGCGACAAATATCGGCTTGCACAAACATAGACTGCCTCAGGTCAATTCCCGCCAATTCCATCTCCTCCTTGATAATCGGTAGATCTTCTTCGTTACGAATGTATACCCGTACTGCCTGCAAATCTGATAATTGAAAGATTGGAACTGCCTTTTTCAATACAACTGCTGCTTCAATCAAATGATGTTCTAGATTCTTCTGAGAAATAAGCACTCGAATATTATCCAAGGTTTGTTTTGTTTGCAAACGGATATTTTTTGGCTCATTATCACCTGCATGACGATTTTCCTGTCCCGTAATACTGGCTGTGCCGGCAATATAAACTTCAAACCCAGTGGGCGGCAGATGAATGGTGCCACGACGTGAACAGGGTTGAACCCCAAACTTCTCAGAGTCGTACTGCAAAAAGGGCGTTTGGTGAGGGTTATCCAGATGAACTACAGGATGTTTCGTTGCTAAAACCGTCAGCTGTAATTCATCCTGGGTATTCAGATTACCAATACCTGTTGCCGCGCAAACCTGAGAAAAATCTGAATTTGCGGCCAACCAGGCTTGATGACGACCCGCATTAAACTGTTTGTAGCGCTCTGAAGAGCCATTACCCTGCGCATCAGCACCTTGATTAATATCAGGTACATAATTCCAGATACGAAGTGGCTGCATGTTCAATTCTTCCAAACAGAGAAAGAGGTCGGCATATGCTTGTGCCGCAACTTGTTCTAAATTTAGACCCGTGTGCTCCTTAAAGCTAGGACTTGCTTCTAATTGTGCAATACCTGCCTTAGGAGAAGTCACTATTTGAATATCGCTCGCTTTCTTACCCTGACTTTCCCGGTATTTCTTTAAGAGTGCTGGAGTTTCAAAATCTCGAACAACGGCCTTTTCTGCCAATAAATACTGAAATTGCTGTCCACCTAGATGCCTCATGTGAAGGCTTCTAGGGTACGTAGCAGTGCCTCGTAACTGTTCGGCTCGATAATCATGCTGCAAGTGTTGTATATCTCCCCCGTGTACGCCTCCCAACATTTTTCCGCGAGAAGCACTATCAAGCAGTGAAAATACTTCAAAACCTGAAGCTCCCCTGGCTTCCAGTGGTAATGTGACCTCTGAAAGACCATGCCGCTGCGAAGTTGCCTCTGCCCCAACCTCTAGAGCAGGCTGGGGCCGAAGTAATGATAGTTCCGAGTTCATTTAAGCAACTCTACTGTAATCTTTTGGCTTGCGAACCAAACGAAGTCGGGCTTCACCAGAAGTACTGTCAAACTCAAGAGCAGACAAAGCCTGACCATTGGGACCAGAAGACGTATCAAAATCTCCATTGGCAATCAGTCGGTTAAACGCCTCAAGAATCTGTTCTTTCGTTGGGGCTTGGAATTTTGCCGCGTCATAACATACGCGCAAGTTTGGCGTACTAGCTTTTGAGACCGATCGGACATAAAACTCCGCCACTTCAGCAGCTACGGCACCATATTGTAACGGTGCATTCAAATCTATTTTGGTGAACATTTCTTGATACACCACGCCACCATCAGGACGAACACAGTCGGCCATAGCACGAAGAGTTTCGTAAATATGCTCAGGCTCTGGACGATGTGCCCAGTTGCGACCATCCAAGAAATCATAGGACTGACGCTCACCTCTGGTAATTTGGGCAGAAACATCAAAGAAATCACCTTTATATACTCGAACATTATTTTCAGCACGGTCAACATAATAGGCACCCTTGCCAATGGCCAATTGGTTGGCAAAGTTAGCATAAAGCGCACCAAATGTTTGCGTGTTTGTATCCTGAAGATTCACATAATTTGGAGCATGTGTTTCAAACTGACGAATTGATTCATTAGAGATATCAAACGCATCAATGGTCATAGAACTTTCACCCTTACCAGGGCGAGTAATCCCGTTCATGGCACGCTCCATAAGGTGTGTATGTATCCCCGGTCCAGGACCAGCTTCCATGGCACGCTTAAACTGCATACCACGAGCATTTTCTAGATAGGTTAAAAGATTGTAACGCCGTGTAACACCGTCGTAGTAACGGGTAACATTTTTTGGCTCAAACGCATCAGCAGCAAATTCTTCCATAAAAATACCCTCAATGGCCATATCTTCTCGTCCACCCTTATACGTCTCCTCAACAGAGCGCTCGTAGAGTAAACGCAGTTCGTCCTGCAATACTTCTGGACGCTGAATTAGTTGCTGTTTCAATTTTTTGGCGTCAAAATTACCCTTCGACAAGTACATGTCTAGGTCTTCAGGATTCGGTCTTAAAAGCTGTTGTTGTAGACCAAATTCAGCTTCAGCTACATTTGTCAGGTCAAACTGAGTGTAAGCCTTAACGAGCGGCTGTTCTGGCTGTGGAAATAATAATTCGTTCATGGTTACCAAAGGTTAGAAATGTGATGAGATAATGATGCGACTCGTTTCCCGCTAATAAATTCGGAAATAAGTAAGGGTGGTAATTGGTGGAATTGGCGTTCAAACATGTCAGCGGCGTAGTGTTCCCTAATGAGGGATTCAACACGCTCCTGTAATGTATCTGGCACCGGTTCCGGCTGGGTTAATTCCATAGGTTGTTATAAGTAATTCAATCGGGCACTTTATCACAAAAATGAATTTATGTCAATAATTACGACATAAATTCATTGTATATATTGATTATAAATAAGGAATATGGTATTATTTGTCTACAAATATAGACACATATGGAAAACGCAAAACTCATTACAGCATTACAAGAAACAGGCCTCACGGAGAAAGAGGCGCAGGTGTACTTAGCCATGGTGGAATTGGGAGAATCAAGCATCATCCCTATTGCCGAACGGGCAGGCATCAAACGCACCACAGTCTATAATTACCTAGAAGACTTCCGTAGGTTAGGACTTATCAGTATGACGGTGCGAAATCGCCGTCAATATTACATGGCCGCCTCTCCTGCGCGCCTGAGGGAAATCATGCAAGAACGTCTGCGTAAAGTTGAGCTAGTAGTACCGGCCCTTTTCTCACTCTTTAAACAAGAAGATACTAAACCCTCGGTACAAATGTTTGAAGGAGTAGAGGGTATTAAAGAAGTCTTCCGTTTATCACTTGAAACAGAAGGAAAGGAAATTCGCGCCATCCCTGTATATGCCTCCGGTCATAGCCATGTGGGTAATCAATTCATTGAGAATTATCTAGGCGAAGTAAGTAAAAACAAAATTCGTTATTTTTCACTACGTCTACCTAAAGATCAAATTCTCTATAAAAAAACAGGCTATAAGCGCTTTCGGCCACAATCAGACGAACGACGTGAAGTGCGTGTTGCTCCAGAATGGTTTACACCAGAAAGCCACATTCATTTATACGATGATAAAGTAGCCATCTTCTCCCAGACCAAGGAAAAGCCGTACGCCATGTTGATTACCAGCGCCTCTTTTACACAAACTATGCGAATGTTTTTTGAGAGTGTTTGGGTACAAAGTGAGCCTCTAGCAACGGTTTAAAAAAAGCCCGGCAAAACCGGGCTTTTTTACTTTAGTAACGTTCTGTCAAAATCAGGCAAAGCTTGACCTGACAGGCTGTTATTTTGCAACCACCTGCATGGCCAAGAACACCAATGTAGTAACCATAAAGATAATCTCAAAGACAAAAGCCACAAAGAGCTTCTTACGCAACGGCAATGGCAACACTGCTTCTTTAGCCTTTACTTCGACCTTTTTAACCTGAGGACTCAAGACCAACGTATCAATGAGGGTAACTACTACCAATGGAACAAAGGTAAGCGTCAGTGCAAATGGAATACCAGCCCAGCTGGAATGAGCAAAATAGAGATAGCCACCAAGTGCGCTAAACCACAAGCCAACCCACATACTAATAGGCAAGAAACTCTGCAGTTTTACGAAGAGGTATGAAGCCGTCTTAGAACGGTTGGAGAGCAGGCTGAAGAGCTGGTAGACAACCCATGCGCCGCCAAGTGCCAAAAGACCAATGAGCATGATGAAGTAACCAACAGCAGCGGCAGGGAACTTGAATGGGCTGCTGGCAGCATACGCATCAACGCGCAAACGGAACCATGAACCAAAACTCTTGAAGAAATCAGATGCTGACCAAGCCTTGCCAGTACCAAAACCAATGGCGTAGTGCGTAATGTGCTTACCAGTACTGTCTGAATCTAACACAATGACGTAGTACTTTTTGCCACCAGTTAGCTTGATGCTTTGTTGAGCAGCAACATCATACGTTTCCATGAGCACCGGCTCTGTGTAGGTACGTGGGCTGGTAAGATCTACCTGAGATACCACCGCTGCGTGGTAATCTGTGGTTGGCAATGGAATACCCAAATCTTGTGATGCAGTATTGCTAGTTGGATCAACAAGTACCAGGTAAGGATTAGTACTGGTAATCACCTCATCTTTGCGAATATAGAGGCTAAGCTGAACTTCCCCACTCTTGCTAGGAATAAACGAGTAGACATCAATAGGAGTAGTACCCTCCAACTTTCCGTAGATAGCGTGGTTACTATACACATCTGCCGTAGTCTGTTGAACGTTGGCGTAGAAGTTATTCAAGTCTGGCTGATTTCCCGCATCTAATACTGGAGCACCAGCAAAAGCATGAGGAGCTAAGGAAAGAGCGGCGACAAAAGCAAGGACCGGCAAGAAAATGCTTTTACGGAGAGTGGTATTCAGACGCATACGTGAATAATGAGAGATACAATAAGCGTATCGTAACCAGAAGCAAACCAGACGTCTAGAGCAAGTCACTACGTTGGGATACTTCAACACTTTATTTAATAGCTCCTGTAGCTAATTATTTTTTCCTTTCCTAAAGCGATTTAATTTAGTGTTGCGCACCAGATTTGTATAGATTATAGTAAGTGTACAAATAACATCAAACGAAACTCAAGGAGTGGCACTTAACGTTTTAATGCTTGGATGGGAAATTCCTCCCTTTAATTCCGGTGGTCTTGGGACCGCCTGTTTAGGATTAACAGAAGGACTCAGTGATCAAGGAGTTGATATTCGTTTTGTGGTCCCCAAAGTATTCGGCAAACTGCCGTTCAATCACATGAAAGTGTTGAGCGCAGCTGACTACAGTAGCGCCAGTCAGTTGAAGTCCCTTTTGGAACGCGAAGACATTCAGCAAGAGTTCATTACCCACCAGTTGGCCTACGGCGGACACATTAGTGTGAATGAAAAAAAGGAACTCTTAATAGAGCACCTTAATCACCAGCTGCCGGTAGCTCCCCACATTCAAGCAACATGGTACGCGCAGCAGGCGGCGGCAATTGCGGAACAAACCGAACATTTCGAAGTTATTCACGCACACGACTGGTTCACCTATTACGGCGGCATGGCAGCGCGTGATGTTGCCCGTCGCAAAGGCCACAACGTTCCGTTCATTGCGCACGTACACGCTACGGAAATTGACCGCTCTGGAGAACACGGTGATCCTGCCATTATTGCCATTGAGCGCACCGGCTTGCACGCGGCAGATCATGTGGTTGCCGTTAGTCACTACACCAAAGAGCTCCTTCACCGTCGCTACGGCATTCCCCGCTCTAAAATCTCCGTGGTTCATAACGGCATTCCTTCACACAAACAGCCGCAAGTTTTTGATATCCAAGAGTTAAAGCGTCACCACAAAATTGTATTGTTCATGGGCCGCATGACTATGCAAAAGGGCCCAGATTATTTCGTCAAATTGGCTAAGGCCGTTACTGACGAAGATCCTAATGTGCGCTTCATCATGGTTGGTAGCGGAGACATGGAAAAAAAGTGTATTGAAGAATCAGCCAAGCAAGGTCTCACCGGCAAGATGCTCTTTAGCTCATTCTTGCGCGGCAGCAGTGTTGATCGCGCATATCAACTTGCAGACTTGTTCGTTATGCCATCCGTCTCAGAGCCGTTCGGCATTGTGGCGCTTGAAGCTATGCAGAATGGCACCCCTGTTTTGGTCTCCAATCAATCTGGTGTGGCCGAGGTTTCCAACAACATCATGAAAGTAGACTTCTGGGATATTGAGGCCATGAAAGGCTCTGTTTTAAGCGCCTTGTATGACCCTAATTTCCACGCCGCCATGAAGCAGGGTGGGTATGATGATTTGCAAACACTTACATGGGACCACGCTGCCACCAAAATGAAGGCAGTGTATGAACACGTTTTACGCTCCATGAAACCGCTGGAGCTTCAACCTGCGTATGCCTAGCGTTTGTTTCTATTTTCAAGTGCACCAGCCGTACCGCATGCGGCACTACCCTATTTTTGATATTGGTGAGAGTCCCAATTATTTTGATGATAAAGCTAATCGCGAAATTTGCGAAAAAGTGGCGAGCAAATGTTATCGCCCCACCAATGCGCTCATGTTGGAGCTCGTCAAACGCTACCCCGGCGCCTTCAAAATTTCCTATTCCATTTCTGGTGTTGCGCTAGAGCAGTTTGCCGAATACACCCCCGATGTTTTAGAAAGTTTCCAAGCCTTGGCGGCAACTGGCCAAGTAGAGTTCATTACTGAGACGTATTATCACTCCCTTGCGGCCCTCTTTAATGCCGGCGAATTCCGCGAGCAAATTCTCAAGCACCAAGAAACCGTCAAACACTACTTTGGCAAAAAGCCCACCACCTTCCGCAATACGGAACTTATTTACTCCAACGGCATTGCTGACATGGTGGAAGATTTAGGCTTCAAAACCATGCTCACGGAAGGTGTTGACCGCGTACTAGGCTGGCGTTCGCCTAATTTTGTCTACGAGCCATGGAATGGTCGCGGTATGAAATTACTCCTCAAAAACTACAAGCTTTCGGACGATATTGCCTTTCGTTTCTCTCAACGCTCTTGGAAAGATTGGCCCCTCACCACGGAAAAGTTTGCCGACTGGGTACACGCGGTAGATGGCGGCGGCGATACCATCAACCTCTTCATGGACTACGAAACTTTTGGTGAACACCAGTGGGCAGATACCGGCATCTTTGAGTTCATGCGTGCCCTACCAGAAGCCATTTGGCGTCATCCTTCGTTCAATTTTGCCACTCCATCTGAAGTTGCAACTATGTATCCGCCGGTTGCCAAGGTAGACATACCAGAAGCCGTCTCCTGGGCAGATGAAGGCCGTGACCTGTCCGCCTGGTTGGGCAACCCCATGCAAGACGCCAGCATTGCCTGGGTCTACAAATTTGAGCGCCAAATCAAAGATTCAGGCGACGCCCACCTGCTTCACCAATGGCGTAAATTGCAGACTTCCGACCACTTCTATTATATGTGCACCAAATATTGGTCTGATGGCGACGTACACAAGTACTTCTCAGCCTACGATTCCCCCCACGATTCCTACGTAATCATGAGCAACATTTTAACCGACCTAGAGATCCGCCTAAAGAAGACTCCCAAGAAAGTCCCTTTGTTTGTTGTTCCTACCGAATTCAAGAAAGAAAAAACGCCAGTGAAAAAGGCTGTTCCCGTCAAGAAAAAAGTCCTGTCTTAACCAGCTACGGTAGTATTTCCTTTTTAAAAAACAATTGAGGACTTACGAAAAAAGAGCTTTGCTCAACCTTGCCGATTTGTTTTTTAAAGAGGAAATACGGACCCAAATAAAAAAGGGTGCCGCCGAAGCGACTACCCTGTAAGCTGACAAACGATCTCGTACGTGAACGTGCCTTTGAAAAGCAGGTGCCCATTCCCGTCGTAGATACCTTCGGTAATCTCGTACCGAGTTCCCTCAGACGTTGTCTTTGAACGATACGTTAGGGCGCGGTTGTTAATTACCGTCCTGTAGGAAGATGGACCACGAAACGGCTGTTCGACCGTTGCTTGGCTGAGCACTGTGTTTATCAGTTCTGCCAGAGAAGCAAAACCATGAGCAACCCCACGTTCCGTCACTTCTTCACGATATGTGACCAGTGCAATAAGTTCCGACCCCCTTTGGAGGGTAGAAAAACCGTGCCATAGCCGCTGGTCTTTCAGAAGTACCCAGCGCTCCATCCATTTCCAGTCTGGCGTAAGTTTTAAGCTGAAGACACCTGATCCTTCCTCAACCTTGCTGCGAAACTCCTCCGCGTTACTTGCGGCAATCATGCGGGTAAACCGCGCAATGATGCCCAGCACCTCTTCCAAACGAAAACCAGGCTTCAACGAAAGATCGTCATCTCCCTGAATACCCCTTACTTCACGACGAGCCCTCTCCAGTTCTACACCCAGTTTAGCGAGCACTCGACCAGCAAGTCCATCGCCTTCCCTAATGAGCCCTAGAAGCAAATGCTCCGTGCCAATGTAGTTATTATTGAGGTTACGAGCCTCATCATGTGCCAGATCAATCACCCGCTTTGCCCGAGGCGTCAGCGTCATGTCTTGAGACGGCCGTGCGTCTCCTCGTGGAAGTTGCTTCTCAACTTCTGCGCGAATACGATTTAGGCTCACACCCAACTTCTCTAATGTGCGGGCTGCTACCGAGTCAGAGTCTCTCACAAGCCCTAGAAGAAGGTGCTCCGTAGAAACGTATCCTTCCCCAAACTTTTGCGCCTCTTCCTGCGCGTAGAAGACGACCTTTCTAGCTCTCTCTGTAAACTTTTGCCACATTTCGTTTCTTCTCCTCCCAAAGCCCAATGCTAAGGTTTGAAACTGCGTGGAGTATAGCAAAAACAGCTTCTCAAAACAATGAGCTAGCACATAAAAAAACCCAACCTCATTTAAGCAGGTTGGGCAGAATCTTCGTCGCTAGGCCTCAGCTCAAGGTCTCCCTTCTCCACAAGGAGGAGATACTCTCTCGCCAACGGCGCAAGATCGGCATATGCCGAATTAGTGGTGATGTCGGAAAGATTTTCTCTGGTCAGAAACTTTCTCTCCATAACTTGTCGAAAAGCACCCTTGCGCACTGCCACTGGCTGATTGGGATCAGCCATAAACATGATCAGCTTTATATCACTCCATTTGTTCATCTTCTCTGTCCTAGCGACAAATCTTCTCGCTTACCTGAATACTAACAGTCTTTACATTAAAGACAAGCACGTGGTGAACCAGCTCACGGAGCACTTCTTTTGCTAAAAATAATTGAGGACTTATAACAAAGAGCTCTGCTCAACCGTGCCGATTTATTTTGCCCAAAAGAAGTACGGACCTAGTTGACAACCTACTTTTGATGTATAATAAAAAGGTACATTGTTCATCAATATCAACATATAGGCATAAGGTTAAGGAGGGGTATGTCCATACTAGACAACGTAGAAGATAAGCGGAATTTCCGCGTCTCTGAAGAAAAGGCATTTGGTCTTTCAACTGGTGAGAAACTGTATTCTCTAGATCAGCTCAGTGAGGCTATTAACCTCATTGAACCTGACATCTTTCGGGCACATGTAAACGAGGAAAAGAACGACTTTGCGGCTTGGGTAGATAATGTTTTTGAAGAGCATGGTTTGGCTGAGCAACTTCGCCAACACCCAACTCCATTGCGCATGATGGTGAGCATTGAGAAGTTCCTTCGTCAGCCATTAAGCGGCGCACCTATGTCCGCTCCTACAGATGCAGCCCTGCCCCTACCACAGCTGAACGATGCCCCAGCGGCAGCTCAACCTGTCGTCACGGGCGTTTCCGCCATGGATCACCATGAGCAGCACGCTGCCTAACAAGCCCACCACTCTTTTTGAAGCATCTTGGGAAGTTTGTAACAAAGTAGGCGGTATTCATACCGTTCTTACTACTAAACTCTCTTCCGCACAGAAAGCCTTTAGTCGCTATTATTGCGTCGGTCCTTGGTTGGCTGAAAATCCAGCCTTTCACGAAGAGCCCATTCCCCAAGATTTTGCCGCCGCCGTAGAGAAGGTGGCCTCAATGGGCGTGGGTGTTCACTATGGACACTGGCTCACCGATGGTGAACCAACCACCTTTCTTATAGATTGGCAGGGTTTAATTCCTCAGCTCAACGGTTTGAAACAACAGTATTGGGAAAACTTCCAGCTGGATAGTTTGCATACAGATTTCTACGATATTGATCAGCCGCTCATGTGGTCTTCTGCCGCCGGCATGCTGGTAAGCGCTTTCGCGGAAACCCAGAAAGAACCAATCCTCTTTCATGGACACGAATGGCTAAGTGCCGGTGCCTTCTTGCAGCTCCATAAGAACGAAAAGGTTCGTTCAGTCTTCACTACACACGCTACCGTACTTGGTCGCGCGCTTTCTTCAGATGGCTCTGATCTCTACGGCAAACTTCTCACCATCAACCCTGAAGAAGAGGCTCGTAATCATGGGGTTATTACCAAGCACCAGTTAGAAAAACTAGGTGCCACCACCGCCACCGTCTTCACTACGGTAAGCAGCCTAACCGGTCGCGAAGCCGCCAAACTCTTGGGCAAGCAGCCAGATTTCATTACGGAAAACGGTGTAGACCCAGAGCTTTTCCCTCCGTTTGATGCTCTCTGTCTCCAACATGGGGAAATGCGTGAAGTGCTCCATAACTTCATGTCGTCATACTTCTTCCCTTCGTACCAGTTTGACCTCAATAAGACTTCCTATACGTTCACCATGGGGCGATACGAAATGCACAACAAAGGCTACGACGTCTATTTGGAAGCATTGGGTAGCCTCAATAAGGAACTGAAAGATGCCAAAGATCCACAAACGGTAGTTGGTTGTATTTTCGTTCCCGGCGACGCCGTTGGCATCCGCGCAGACGTGCAACTCTACCAAACGGCGCAGCACCATATCAGAAACTTGCTGGCCAACTATAGCTCGCTCCAACAGCGTGAACTCTACCAAAACCTCTGGAATCAGCAGGAAGACACTAGCTCGCCTAGTCAGTTACTGCCTGCACACGTCTTAGATCAAATTAAGCAACTCTTGCTTCGCCTCCCAAGATACGAAAACGTGCCCATCTCGCCGTTCAATCTGCGACATCCAGAATCTGATTCAATTTTACTTGCAGCTGAGAAATTTGGTCTCACCAACAGTGCTGAAGACCGAGTAAAAGTACTCTTCTTCCCGGCCTACTTTGATGGATTTGATGGTGTCTTTAATCGCAACATTTATGATTTGGTAAGCGGCTGTGACTTAGGCGTATTCCCTTCCTACTACGAACCTTGGGGCTACACACCCATGGAAAGTCTGGCCCTTGGCGTTCCCGCCATTACCAGCAACTTGGCAGGATTTGGTCTGGCCGTTGAAGAACACGCACCAAACCAGAAACAGTGGGTTTTGGAGCGCGAAGGAATTAGCAACTCAGAAGCCGCCGGGGCACTCATGTTGAAGATTGTTCAATTCATTAAGTCTACCCAACGCCAGCAACTGCAAAAACGCATGGAAGCGTATCAAGCAGTGGAATCCTTTAGCTGGACCATTCTGTATAAAAAGTACAAAGAAGCGTACTACCATGCAAGTCAAACACCTGCGTAGTAACCTGTTTGTTGAGCGTCAGGTAGAACGGCCCGTTGCCACGTTCCTGCGCAATGAACAAACCTGGTTTAGTCAATTTACTAGTCGTCAAACCCGCTATGAAGGGTGGTTTTTGGGTTGCGAAGCACAGCTTCCTCACACCTATTTCAAATTCTTAGAGCGCGTTACGGTAACTCCATACGAAAGCTTGCCGCCACAGGAAATAACCGTCATGACTAACCAAACACGTTTTTCTTGGGAAAAAGCCTCTCTCACTTTCGCATTAAGCACCAAAAATGGCATGGTTGTCCAAGCTAGCCAGCCCGTTCCGTTTCAACTTACCTTAGATATGCGCGGCATTTATAGCACGCCAGATATGGGTAGAATTTATCGCGTGCAGGAAGAAAATGGCCTCCTCATTAGCTACCAAGATGACACCCTCATTGGGCCGCTTTTCCTCCACATTCGTGGACCATTCAGGGCTCGCTCGCTCATAGGCGCAGAATGGAAACACTATGCGTATCCACGTGATACGGCCCGCAATTCCGGCCCCGACAATCTCTATTGCTACGAATTACCCCCTCTTCTAGGCGAACGCCTGAACATGGGCTGTGGCTTCAGCAAAGAGGAAGCACTTGCGGGTAGCTTAGAGGCCGAGCAACTCATTCTTACCCAACAGCCCATGCCAAACGCTGGGAATGCCCAAACTATTGCGCAGACTTCTGTGGTTGATGCCATGGGGTATCTCACTACCAAAGATGGTGTATATGCCGGCTTCCCGTGGTTTCACCAGTTTTGGAGTCGCGACGAACTCATTACAGGATTGGGCCTACCACATGAAGCGCAGATAAAGATGATTGAACGCTATGTTTCCCTGCCCCTTGAGCACGGTGAACTTCCCACCTATGCAGGATCCGGCACTACCTGCGCCGATGGCATTGGCTGGTTGGCTCTCCTGATGAAAGAAAGTGGATACATTCCCAGTAGTGCTGAAGTTTTCTTTAAAGGTGCATTGGAAGGACTCAATCAGAGTCGTCGTACACCGTCTGGCCTTATTTGGTCTGGCCACAACGCCACCTGGATGGATACCATTGGCCGCAGCGGTTTTCGCCTAGAAATTCAGTGCATGTATGCCCTGGTGCAGGAGCTACTCTTCACCATTACGGGAGAAAATCAGTATAGAGAACAACAGAAAGAAATCCTCCAAACTATCCGTCATTTTATGTTTGTTGAGGGACGTCTTTTGGATGGATTAGAAGATGACATGCAGCCCGACCTCCGTGTGCGACCCAACATTTTCTTGGCCTATCTCTTGCAGCCTAGTCTTTTGGATGGAGAAGCTTGGGAACATTGCTTTGAAACAGCCATCCTTGAACTTTCCACCCCTTGGGGAGGCCTTGCGTCATTAAGTAGTCGTGATTCAGCGTTCCAACCGCTTAGTACCGGTGAAAACAACCACAGCTACCACCAGGGCGACAGCTGGTTTTTTGTGAATAACTTGGCGGCATTGGCCATCAAACGGCATGGCTCTCCAAAGCTACAGCACATTGCCGAAAAACTCTTGGCTAGCAGTACGGAAGAGGTTTTGTGGCAACACTTCTTAGGCATGCCGGGCGAGATTGCATCAGCACAAACGGGCGAATCTTGGGGTTGCGGCATTCAGGGCTTCAGCGGCGGTGCGTACCTGAAAGCGCTAGGTCAGTAGGTTATTGAGCCGGACAATCGCGAGCGTCTATTTCCTGTTTTTGCGTTGCAGCAGTAGTTTCTGCAGTTTGAACGGCGTTTTGATAGGTTGTCACTTCGGCATCCTCTAATTTTTGGATGGAAACTCTCTGAGCATTATCTTGATCAGTGACACCAGTTAGCTGAGCTAGTGCATTTGTGTAATCTGTCACATGTACCTGGTGATCCGTTGTAAGCTTTTGTTCCCTAGCGGCAAGCGAGGAATCGACATTATCTTCATCTGCCTGCTTCTGGTGAGCACAATCAAGCAGGCTATTTGGAGTAGCCACAACACCAAGAGTAGTTGGAGCCTCGGTAGCAATACCAAGAACCTGCCCATTTTGATCAACTACATGATTCCCCAAAAGGAAATACTGCGAAACCGGCAAAATACAAAGAGCAAACAAAAAGGCACTACCAGCAACAAGGCGGTGAAGAAAATGCTCCCGCGCCAAGTCTTCTTGAAGCGGCTCATGCGTATAAGAAGGGTGCTTTTTGTTCATTAGAATCATTCTACAGACAAGGAAGAAGAAAAGGAATATTTCTTCAAAACCAGCTCTGTATACAGCCAAGAGTTTGGAAAACAATTGAGGACTTACGAAAAGGGGGCTCTGCCCAACCTTGCCGATTTGTTTTCCAAACTCTTGGCTGTATACTAAGGATAATGTTCGACAGTACACAGAAAAGAGGGGCTTCTGCGCTGCCATCCGGTCAGCTCATCGCCTATTTTTGCGCCGAATACGGCATCACCGACAAGCTTCCTATCTATTCAGGCGGACTTGGTGTTTTAGCGGGCGATATCGTCCAAGAAGCTTCCCTGCAAAAGCTTCCGTTTTTTGCCGTTGGCCTCTTTTATCAAAAGGGATATTTCCACCAGTTTGTTGATGCCACCGGGCAACATGAGTCTCCCCAGCCTATTGATCCCGTCAAAGTTCCCCTTGAATTGGCCGTAGACGAAAAGGGCGAAACAGTCCTCATTGAAATCCCTATCCAAGATCGTAACGTCTACGCCCAAATTTGGAAGTTTGCACTTCCGCACGTTTCGCTTTATCTCTTAGACACCAACCACTGGAAAAACACCGATGCTGATCGCACCATTACGGATCAGCTTTATTCTGGTGGCCAAGAAAAACGTATCTTGCAAGAAATTGTATTGGGCATTGGCGGATTCCGTGCCGTTGAGCGCCTTGGTCTAGAGCCAACCATGTACCACATGAATGAAGGCCATTCAGCCTTCTTAAGCCTAGAACTTACTCGTTCTCACATGGATAGCGGCTTAAGCATTGACGATGCCCTTGCTGCAGCCAAAAAGCAGTTGGTATTTACCAATCACACCTTAGTACCAGCTGGTAACGACGCGTTTCCTCACGAGATGATACGCACACAGCTGGGCAAATACGCCTTTGAGAGCAACCTCACCATTGAGAAAGTCTTGGAATTGGGCGATGCACCCGAAAAGCCTGGCTATTTCTCCATGGCCATATTGGCTATGCGCATGTCGGTGCGCAGCAATGCCGTAAGCAAACTGCACGCGAAGAAGGCCAAAGATCTCTGGCCAAATAATCCGTTGGTTGCTATTACCAACGGTGTCTATTTGCCTACGTGGATGGCGCCAGAGTGGCAAGATCTCTTGAAGGAATACATGCCAGAGTGGCAAGAGAAAATGGATGATCAGAAGTACTGGCGCAATGTCATCAAGATTCCCCCAGCCAAGATTTGGGCCACACACAAGCTACTGAAGAAGAAGTTACTTGATGAAGTATATGAGCGCACCGGTATTACCCTTGAGGAAGATGTATTGACTGTAGTATGGGCACGTCGCTTTGCTACGTATAAGCGCCCAGACCTGTTGTTCAATGATTTGGAAAAGCTTAAGAAGCTTATTTTCAGCTCTGACAAGCCAATACAAATTATTGTAGCCGGGAAGTCACATCCTGCCGACCAGCAAGGAAAAGATATCATCGCCCACATTGAATATCTCAGCAATTATGACCTGAAGCGTCGTGCCGTTTTTGTAGACGATTATTCTATTAGCCTCTCTAAATACTTAGTGGCCGGTGCCGATATCTGGCTGAACACCCCCATCTTTGGCCTTGAGGCTTCTGGTACCAGTGGCATGAAGGCCGCGGCAAATGGCGCCATCCAGTTCACCACTCCAGATGGTTGGGCCTGGGAAGTAGACTGGTACGGCTTGGGCTACACCCTCCCTATCAACAAGGCAGAAACGCACATTTATTCTCTGTTCGAGAACAAGATTGCTCCTACCTTTTATAAACGTGATACTGACGGCGTTCCTCGTCTTTGGGTTGCCATGATGAAAGAAACAATTGCAGCAGTGGCTCCTAGATTCAGCGCGACACGCATGGTGCACGATTACATTGATAAAATGTATAATGGTTCCTCTAAATAACATACGGACATGCCTCTGGTCAGAATAGATTACGATAAGGTTTTAAAGCATCACCTCCGTAACTTGGAGAAATTGCTCAAGCCCTCTGGTATGTTCATGGCCTCTGCCAAGAATGTTAAAACTGGCTACGATAAGGCCTGGATACGTGACAATTTCTACGAATGTATTGCGTTTGAGTATGTTGGTCGCTGGGATATTGTTCACAAAACCTATCGTGCCATCTTGGATATTCTCCTGAAACACGAAGATAAGATTGATTGGGCCATTGCCAATAAACCTACGGAAAAATACCAGTACATTCATCCCCGCTACCATCCGGATACCTTTGAAGAGTTCTGGGAAGAATGGGGTAACAAGCAGCACGATGCCGTTGGTGCCATTCTCTTTCGCATTGGTGAACTTGAGCAGCACGATAGTTTTCGGGTCATTGAGACGGCAGATGATAAGCGCATCGTACAGAAACTCGTTGATTACCTTGGCTCCATTCACTACTGGGAAGACCCTGATAACGGCGTGTGGGAAGAGGCCGAAGAAGTACACGCCTCTTCCGTTGGCGCCTGTCTGGCCGGATTAAAAAAGGTAGATCAGCTAAGTTATATTCACGTTCCGGCAGACCTCATTGCTCAAGGTGAAGCAGTTCTCCAGAAATTACTCCCCCGCGAATCTGAGAAGAAGTTTGTTGATTTAGCATTGCTCAGCCTCATCTACCCGTTTGATATTGTCACCGAAACTCAGCGCGACAAAATCCTTGAGAACGTTGAGTATCACCTGGTGAAAGACCTGGGCGTGCTGCGCTATAAGAACGACATGTACTACAATCGTGACGCCATTGATGGCAGCTCTCAAGAAGCCGAGTGGACCTTTGGCTTGGCATGGCTAGCCATCATTTATGAGCGAATGGGCAACAAGTCAAAAGCTGAAGAATTCATTCAGAAATCCATGGCGACTATAGACTCCGTAGGTGATATTCCTGAGCTCTATTTTTCACACAGCGAAATTCACAACGAAAACTCTCCCCTTGGCTGGAGCGAGAGCATGTTTGTGGTTGCCCTCTACCTTTTCTACAACAAATACATCAAACAGGCTGAAGACGGCGAAAAACTAGAAGAGCAGTTACTCCACGTCTAAGTTGCGAAGCAAGTCACCTCTGTGGAGAGATCGGAACGTGGCGTATACCAGCGCGTAAAAGAGATAGAAAAAGAAGACGAATGCGTAGCTACGTAAACTGTCTTGCGGCACAATAAAACTGGTGGCAATATACGAACCAATGTGCGACGGGTTGGCCACCACATCCCAACTGTTAAACCCTAGGAATCGACCCAAATAGATGCCAATTGCGACAAGCAGTAAGATGCCCTGTACTAGAATCCAGCCAAGATATTCCCCTACCATTTGCTCAATAAGATCGTGCATGAGGCGCACGGAAAGCACACCCAATAGCAGCCCATTCCAGACGAATGACATGATCATAAAGAGATCAAACCAGAAGCTAATATCTACGGAATGACGCAGGTGTACAAGATCCGTAATGAGGTAAAAAGAGTTTGGCAAGAAAAGTAGCCACAAAAGACTGAGGAACCAAAAATGCCACGTGCGTTTGCCTGTGTAGAGACCCCAGATAAGCACCGCAAGCACGAATGGTATCCATGCTAACCCTAAATTCCAGATAAGGAAAAGGAATCCTGATTCACCCGTTACAAATTGGCGCAAGAAAACTAGTGCAATACTGTAAAGCGACGTAAGCAAAATGAGTGCAAAAGCCGAACGAGTGAAGGGATACTTCATAGGGCGAATATACCATAAAGAGTTAAGGGCCGCACCGTTTTACCGGTGCGAGCCCTTGTGATTACAGAGAGAACAAAGCCATCTCTGGCTGAGACCTCTGGAAGGAAGGCATTACGTAAGCTCGCAGCAGTTAGCACTTGAGCTTTTTCGTCTATGTCGTTCTACAGGATTCCCGGAGGAGTCCCAACTTCTCGTCGTATATGCATGAGGAAACCCCGCTACATTTATCCGGAGAATATAACACGTATGTTTCTTCCCTTCTAGGCCACCCAACGTCGTAACGTAGGCCACCCAGCATTTTTACTGAAGACAGCTCCATACGGAGGTTCAAAAGCCTTCAAACTTCTTTTCATCGCACCATAGGCGTCAGCCCAAGTACTCCTGAAGTAATGCACTTTTAGCATAGCCTTCTTTTCAGTCAAATCAACTCTGGAGGAAAAATTCCTGATTAGCTCCAACTTAGGAAAAGTGGACAGTTACAAAAAACAATTGAGGATTTGGAATAGGGCTGATTACCTATCCGATTTGTTTTTTGTAACTGTCCACTTTTTCCTGCTATCGTAGCTATATATGACTTCAACCCCCGTGCAACCCGGCGTTCTGGTAGACACGCAAATCAAAGCCCTCATGAAGAGTGGCGCCCTGCGTTCGTTTGATGCTAATCGCATCCAGCCTGCCAGTATGGACCTCACCATTGGCGGCACGGTCTGGGAAATAGCCGCCATGCCCGCCATGGGCGCAGAACGCGGCTTCCACTTTCAACATTTCATTGATAATTTCGCTCGTAACCAGTTTGGCCTCCTGCATCATGCAGCTACGCTCAGTCCTGGTTCTGTTTATATTGCTGAATTACAGGGCGAATATTTCCTGCCCGGCAGCATATATGGTTATGCAAACCCCAAGAGCTCTACCGGCCGCATTGATGTGCACTGCACGCTGGTGGCTGAAGGTGCTGAAACTTTTAATACCGTTCCCGCAGGCTTCAAGGGCAAGCTCTACACGCTCATTGTTCCTCAAAGCTTCCCTATTATTTTGAATCAAGGCGATACCCTCATGCAGCTACGAATGTTCCAAGGAGAGCGCCAGTTCCTGAGTATTCCTGAAATGGAGAGCCTCCAAAAAGAACACGGCATCGTCAAAGCCAAAAAAGCCAAATTCACCGCAGATGGCGCCCTGCTTCGCCTCAATCTCCACACCACACCGTCAAACCTAGTGGCCCAGGTTATTGGTAAGCCGGTAAACTTGCGCCAATTTGACCAAGACCCCAAAGCATACTTTGCCGAAAAACCTCTCTACGAAGACACTCTTTTCCTAGAGCCTGATCAATTTCTGCTTGCCACCACCGTTGAACGTGTACGCGTTCCCACCGGTTACTGCGCCGAAATGGTGGCTTTTAAAGAAGAGTACGGTGAATTACGTGCCCATTACGCAGGCTTCTTTGATCCTGGATTTGGCTTTGGAAAATCTGGCGAAGTGGCCGATTCCGGCGCGGTGTGCGAGATTCGCAACATTGGCAAAGCACCCATCATGCTCTCACACGGCCAGCCAATTTGCCTCCTTCGCTACGAGCGAATTAGTGGCGTACCAGAAATTGTGTACGGTCAAAGTGAGATGGCTATTAAATCAAACTATCAGGGTCAAAGCGGCATTAAGTTAGCCAAGTTTTTTAAACCATGGGAGGCGTGAAAGTATGAGTATATTTTCGCTAACAAACGCTCAAACATACTCACACTTTCACTAAGTAAAAATCCATGAGCACAGACACTCCAAATCCGTACGTTGAGAAAGATGGCAAGAAGGTAACCATTACTCCTGAAGGTTGGAAGAAACTGGAAAAATTGGTCACTGATACTAAGGGCCAAGTCTACGTCTTCACCAAAGATATTTCCCCGGTTATTGCCGCCGCGGCCATGGCACGCCTCTCCCGCCGCGCCGGTGACATGCGCCTTACCATCATGGATGAATTTGCCCACGTGGAAGATGACAGCGCCGCCGAAAAACTTATTGAGCGCGTGGTAACAGGCTATGGTGATGATTCAGTCCAGCAGCTCATTACTATCCAATTTGTAGTAGAAGAAGCCTCCAATTTACTCACCAAATTATTGGAATGGGGTCGTTTTGGCTCATATTTGGAACAGTCTACTCGCTACATTTACTTCGACGAAAAAGGCTCAGACGGCAGATATTTGTACTACACACCAAACCTCCCTGCCAAGCTCACCAAAGAGTACAACAAGACCATGGATACCATCTTTGATGAGTATTCCAGCATGGTACATGCAATTACGGATCACCTGCGTACCAAGCATCCAGAACCAGAAGACAAGAAAGAACGCGCCGCCTGGATCAACTCCACACGCGCCACTGCATGCGATGCCGTTCGTTGTATCCTCCCTGCCGCCACCAAGTCAACCGTGGGCATTGTGGGCAGCACCCAGGCCGTAGAAAGTCTCATCCTCCACCTTCTCTCAGAGCCACTTGAAGAAGCTCAGCTGACTGGTAAGGCAATCTTACGCGAAGCTCGTAAAATTGTCCCCGCCTTCCTTAAGCGCGCCGACATGCCAGAGCGTGGCGGAGCCATTGCCGCATACAGAGCCGGCAACAGAGAAAAAATGCGCGAACTTGCCGTTAAGCACCTGAAGCCAAACAAAGATATGCAACCTGGCGCCCAGCTTATTTCCCACTGGCCAGAAAGTGAACTAGATTTAGTTGCGGAACTACTCTTTGAATCCAGCGATTTAAGTCTGGCCGAAATTAAAAAACAAGTTGCCACCTGGTCTGATACACAAAAAGAAGAAGTCTATCGTGCATATGCTGGCACTCGTCTCAATCGTCGTCATCGTCCGGGTCGTGCCTTTGAAAAAGCCCACTTTGAGTGGGAAATCATTGGTGACTATGGTACATTCCGCGACCTGCAACGTCACCGCGTAGTAGACGCTTTTGAATGGCAGCGCCTTCACCCCTACTTTGGCTACGAAGTGCCAGAACTCATCAAGGAAGCCGGTTTTGAAGACCGCATTCACAAGTGTTTCGCACTCTCAAAGAGTTTGTATGACCTACTCAGCAAAGAAGGTCACGAAGTAGAAGCTCAATATGCCACACTGTTTGGTCACCGCATGCGGTATCGTTTCCTCACCAATCTACGTGAAGCCTTTCACTTCATTGAACTACGCACCGGACCAGATGGTCACCCAGGTTACCGCAAGATCTGTAATCAGATGTATGATTTGTTCGCTGAGAAGTACCCTATTGCGGCCAATATCATGTCGTTCGTGAATCAACGAGAGAATCCTGAGTTAACACGTCAGGCTGCTGAGCTTGCAACTCAATATAAACTTGAGAAATTAGGAGCCCTAGAAGACTAGACCTCTAGCTTCTTCACCGGAAGAAACTCATAAGAAAATACGGCAAGGAAGATGACCTGTACAAAGAGGTCAGAGTCTTGGCTAATCCAGTTTAGCTGACTTGCCATAAAGGCAAAGAGCATGAGGAGAAGCAAGAATCGTCGTCGATCATCTTTAAACTGATCAAAGAACACCCCACACAGCACGACTACAAGCGGCGTTATAGGGGCAAAGACACGCTCTGCATCGGTGGCAAAGAATCGTCCAAACGTAAAGGTGAGAACAAGGAGTATGCTGGTCACCACAAGTTCCTGACGTATTCCCTGTCGACGGTAAAGGAGATACCCAGACCACAGAGCAATAGGCCAGAGAAAATCCAAGATGTGGTAAATAATGTAAATATTCGTGTTCTCACTTAATGAAAAGACCACATTCTGAACGAGGCTTAGGCCATTGGGTCCACCTCCAAAGACAACATTTTCCAGCTGACTAATGTGACTTGCCGCCCAGTGTCGAAATATTACATAGCCAAGAACCAAGATTACCAACGCTAGAATTCCCTGCCAGATTCTCTTCTCCATGGTCTTGTCTTGCTTCGTCCATGCAATTAAGGCAAAGAGTGGTGCCATAAAGATGGCTACTTCCTTATTCGTAATGCCAACCAAGAGAACAATGGTGAACGGTATAATTCTCTGACGCAGCGCGTAGTACAGTGACGCTGCATATACCAGGTTATTTACCGGATCAACCAAAATGAAATTGTTGAAATTGAACTGAGTAAACCAGTAGGTGAACATTGCAAGGAGCGCGCAGAGCAACGAAGTGAAGTAGCTCAATTTGTAGTAATCGGCCAAGATTTTAAAGATAAACACTAGGCCAAAGAAGCTTGCCACATACGTAAGAAGGAGCCAGCTGCCATCAGGACTCATGCCCCAATGCATGAGAGAATGTGCAATTGATGGTGAAAAGAGGCGGAGAGCAAAAGGATAATCTACGGAAGCAAACCATTGCTGAGACATGGCAATGTATCGCGCATTGTCTCCTGAGACATGGAGATAATAAAGGCCATCAAACCTGCCTTGCATGACGGTAGTAAACAAAAGCCCTAGGGCAATAATGATGTAACAAAAAAACCTGGTTGAGGTAAGGTAGCGTTTCGTTTTATCCCAGAATGTTTGCATGGCTAGTGTTTACGCAAATAAGGTATCCGCTTCACAAGAGCGGTGTTGAAATGAACCAGGACACTACTTGGCCTAGAGACAAAAGAAGCCTTTTTAAGGGATTCAATAAACTCTGCAGGAGTAGTAAAAGGTTGGAGGAGGTTTAAGGCATGGCCATATTCTGATGGGGTATGGGCGTCTGAACCAACAAACTGAGGAATGTCGTTTTTCTCAGCAATTTCTTTAGCACTCTGGTTATCGCCTCTTAACACCGTCCGTGCGTTAAAGGTTTCAATGAAATCAATGTCTTTGGCCACTTTTTCTGCAACCTCAGCACCTACGGCTTCGTGTCGTATTCTATCTGTTGGATGCGGCAAAAGCACCACTCCCCCTTGTGCACGAATGGCAGCAATGGTTTCTTCCAAGGGAAGCCTAGCTGGAATTTTTTCTTTAAGAAATAACCCAATGACATCACCCTCACGGCTGGCAACCTCTTCGCCAACAATGACCTTCAGCCATGCGGGAGCAATCTTTGCTAAGGCTACCGCACCAGCAATCTCATTGTGGTCGGTGAGCGCTATACAGGTGATATTTCGCTTTTCGCAGAGCTTAATAAGCTGCTCCAAGGGCACTCGACAATCACGTGAGTAGATACTGTGACAGTGAAGCTCGCAGCGCCAAAGAGGAGCAGAGGACATAGGTCTAAAAGAAGATTTTGACGAAACCAAGAATACCCTGCTTCCACGGTACACGATGCGTTACCCCCGAGGTTTTTTCGAAATCTTTTGTGTGCTCAAGGTACCATTCATAGTTGCGCAAAAGTGCATCCCGATTAGAGTACTTTGGCTTCCAACCCAGTACTTTTTGAGCCTTTTCAATAGAAACAAATGAATCTTTTGAAGCAGTTTCGTACACCCAACGGTAGAGCGGTGAAATATGCATTTTTTCCAAAGCACGCAGCGTCACAATCATAGGTGCCGCCGGAAAGCCCTTTATCTTCTTTCCTTTGCCTGCTCTATCCAGGACTACCTGGTAATCGTTGGCCATGGTGGTGAATTCTTTGGCTCCAATGTTGAAGGTGTCATTCACCGTGGTAGCAGGAAGGCTGAGACAGAGGAAAATAGCGCTACACAAGTCTTCCACATCAAGCAGTTGATAGCGATTTTGCCCGCTGCCAATCATAGGAAAACCTTTGCCGTCTTTTGCCCAATCGTAGAAAAGAGCAAAGACACCCAAGCGCTCTGGACCCACAAAAGATTTTGGACGAATAATAGGCACGCACATTCCCTTGCCACGATATTTTAAGCACTCGTATTCGGCCATAATTTTGGCTTCGCCATAGGGTCCAACGCCTTCAAGCTTATCGTCTTCATCAAGCGGGTGGTGATCAGGAATACCGTACACTGCCGTAGAAGAAATGTGCACAACTCTGGAAACCTTGGAATCAAATGCAGCCTTCAGCACATTACGAGAACCCTGAATATCAGTAGTATAAATATCTTCAGCAGAGTAAAGCGGGAGTGCCGCGGCCGTATGAACCACGAAATCTACTCCTTTCATTGCCTTTTGTAGACTGTCTATATCACGGATATCACCCGTAATTTCGGTAATGCGATCTTTTTCAGGATATTTGAACGGGAGAAGGTCGTAACTAATAACATTCCAGCCCTCTTTAAGAAGATAGCGGGTAAGGTTGATACCAAGGAATCCGGCCCCACCCGTAATTAAAACTGTTTTTGCTGAGGTACTCATCTACGGTGCTACGTTAGTTTATTCAGACGGTACATCTATCATAACCTCTTTGCTTCCCTGTTGCACTAGGTGCGGATGCGCCTCAAGAATTGCAAGGGAAATAATTCCTAGCACTAAGCCAAACCAGAGCGTAGCCAAGCGAATGAGAACGGTTGCCGCTGCCGCAACTCCCTCTTTAACTTGGAGCAAAACCAAGAGACCAGTCATACTTCCCTCTGTTAAGCCCAAACCTCCCGGCAAGAGAGCAGCAGCCCCAATCAATGTGGAAAATGAATAGATGAAAAAGGCAAAATTTAGACTAATAGTAATACCAAAGGCCTGAAAGATAAGATAAAAACCTAGTGCTTCGCAGCTCCAGCTCACTAGTGAAAGCAGCATGATTACCCACAGCTTACTTGGCTGCAGCAGCGTATAGGCAGAGTGATAGAGACGCTCAAAATGTACCTCATACTTTGCCAGCCAAGATATTCGCTTTAATACATTGAGAAACTTTTGACTCAATGTTCGTGACGAGAGAACAATGAGCGCACCCACGGTAATAATGGTAAATACAATGAGAATTTTAAAACCATACCGCAGCTGAACCATGCCAATACTCCCTATGAGAATGAGGGCAAGAACATCTGTTAGCCGGTCAACCAGAATGAGGCTGCCAGTCTTAGAAAGTGGAATACCATGACGCTCCTTAAGAAGCACTGAGCGAACTACCTCACCCACTTTTCCAGGTGTAATACCAAGCGCAAATCCGCCAATGAAGATAAGTAATGATTCCAGCCGTGGAACGGTGTATATGCCAATGCTTTTCAAGTAAAACTGCCAATTACAAAAGCGAAAAAAGTAATTAATAAGCGATAACCCAAACGCAAGTGCCACATACTGCCAGTGCAAACCACTCCAGGCAGATGTTTTCCCACCAAGTTCTGATTTCACTCCCAAGAAAGCATACACGGCCAAGGCCAGCAGTATAGGAAGAATGAGTGTGCGACGGTTAACAAGTTTAGAAAACTGACTGTTCATATACTTAACGAATAATAAGGATAACTGATACCAGCCAGACAAAGATGGTGATGATAGTTGGAAGATCTTTCAGGAACACCTTCGTAGGATCTCCCCCTCTTGCATGGTTATAGAGCAAGTGAAAATAATGAAAAATTCCGTATACCACAATTGGCACCGTGTAGATTAAATTATCCGTACCAAAGTGCGCAATAGTTTGAGGATCAATAGTATAGAGCGCGTAGGCCAAGATGGTAATTGCGGCCGAAATACCAAGGAGTTGATTAAGGAAGCTTTCAGTATAATATTCCAAAACTTTGCGATGCCCCTTGGATTCGTTCATCAAAACAAGGTTTTCGTTTTTTCTCTTTCCAAAACCTAAGAAGAGAGAAACAAAGAACGTACAGATAAGAATCCAGTGAGAAACGGTAACGTGAATTGCTACGGTTCCTACCAATATTCTCAGAACAAAACCAATGGCAATAATCATGACATCTAGAATAAGTACTCGCTTGAGTACCAAGCTGTAGAGCAAATTCAGCACAAAATATATGGCCACTAGGAGAAGTGCATGTACATACCAACTAATAGTTAGGCTTGCCCCAACTAAGACGGCGGCAATTATTATTGCCAACGGCACCGGAACTTTTCCCGAAGCAATCACTCGCTTCTTTTTATCGGGGTGAAGTTGGTCAGCCTTTTTATCAAAGATATCGTTAATAATATAAACGCTGCTTGCAATAAGAGAAAAAGCCACCCACGCAATTACAGCGTGGTCAAAACTGAGAAGATTGTATTCTTTGGCAAAAATTATGGGGACAAAAATGAGTACATTTTTTATCCAGTGGGAAGGACGTAAGAGTGAGATGAATGTTTTCATGAATGGTCTTAGTAAAGCCTTAAGAAGTGAAATTCTGCACCAGGTCCCAAATTTGGGCCGCAATTACCTCTCTAGGTAGTAAGTCACCACTTGGTGCACAATCAACCACTGGCCAGGCATTCTGAGCAGCCATTTTTTGGTAGAGCTCCCACGCTTTTTTCATGTGGCGGTCACTATCCTCGTGAATATCCACGGCACCAGCACGGCCTTCGGCAATTTTTCGCTCGGCTGCTTTTTTCACGCACAACTCAAAGGGCACGTTGAGTAACATAGTGTGGTTGGCGCGTGGGATGGCTAATGTTTCGTACTCGGTTTCAATGATCCAATTGGCTAATGTATCGTCCGTCAATGTATTGTTTTCTTTAAGGTTTGCAACCTGGTGGGCCAAGCTACTTTCTACATACCTATCACAGATAATCCACGTGCCAGCATCAAGCTTTTCACGTATTTTAGGGGCTATCAAAGCTCTATCTGCCGCATATAAAATACTCGCGTAAACCGGATCAACACTTGGACTACGTCCCTCAAGGTATTGGGTAATAAGCTTGCCGTATGGGCTCTCATATTGTGGGAAGCTTATGCGCTCTGCAGTAATTCCCTCAGCGTTCAAATGTTCTACCAACAGAGTACTCTGCGTCTTTTTACCGGATGCATCTGGCCCTTCAAGCACAATGTGGAGTCCTCGTTTCATGGTTTAGACATTAGCAGGAATAGTTTCTTCGGTGTTTTGCAGTTGTAGGTAGTGGAGAATACCGGCACCAATGATAAATGGAATCCAAAAACTTAGTCCTCTGTATGCCACCGTAATGGCACTTGCCACCGGAAGCGGAATTCCCTGGCCTACCATGGCTACTGTCATACCACTTTCGGCAAAACCAATTCCCATAGGTGTTGGTGAAAGTATTACGAAGAGCACACCAACGGTGTAGGCAATAGCAGGTACCAGCGTGAAGACAGGTTGGTGGAAGGCAGCAAAGATGGCACAGATTGAAGCAAAATTACAGAAATGTGCAGCCACCTCAGGCAAAACTACCCGTAAAAATTGTCGGGCGGTGAGGTGGAGATCCGTCACGGCTATCCATTCGTCAGACCATCGCTTTGCTCGTTCTTTTCCAATGATCCGTAAGTACCCTTCCAACTTATGAGGACGCTCATAGAAGTACATAAGGCCAAAGATAAAGCACAGCACGAGGCCAAGGAGCACCAAAAGGCTGGTGATGAATGCATCACTGAGTCCACCAAAGATAAGGAGGAGAATGGCCACGCCAATGGCAAAACAAATGAACACCGACCCGTCCACAATAACGCTAACCCCAGCCGCTACTAGGGAAGCGGTACCTGGATGACCTCGACGACGCGCATCATCTACCACAAACGCCATACCAGAAACATTCATGCTTGGTGCCACCACGTTTATGGCAAGAGCGCCCAGGGTAATGAGAAAAATCTCCCGCTCGCTGCGCTCCATGTGCAACACACCAAAGGAGCGCTTGATAGCGTAAGAGTGAAAAAAATAATGAGCTGTCTGCAAAACGGCGGCAATGAACACCCAGTACCAAATGCCGGAACGAATGTCTCTCCCTACCTGGAGAAGTTCCTGCCAGTTACGGGCAAAGTACCAGACAAGCAGTACGGTGAAGAGGATATAGAAGATACGTCGCCACATAGTAACCATGATAGCGGAAAAATGTGAACTATTACTATCCAAAACAGCTCCCCTGGGAGCTGTTTGGTGAGACAAGCGCTAAAAAGTGTGTGCATCACACTCAAGTGGAATGATGGAGTTCGTACGAATAAGATTTTTTTTCAATTACCGTACCAAGGTCCTTTTTTGACATTGGGCCTCCAATTAGGAAATTAGAGAAATGCGACAAGATAGTTGGACAGTATGCCTCCCTTGTTGAAGTGAGGATGCCCGATCCCGGAGAAAGCGTCGCACAACTTTTTAGGGAACACACATAGTATAGCCATCGGCTCATGAAGACATTATGAAACTGCACGTACGAGGAAAAATTTCATTTTTGTACCCTTGCCTAACTTGCTCTCAGCGGTCAAATTGCCCCGATATCCTTGAATAATCCACTTGGAAATTGAGAGGCCAAGGCCACTTCCACCTGCGTCTTCTTGCCATGCCCTTGACTTATCTACCTGGTAAAATCGATTAAAGATAAAGGGTAGATCATGGGCCGCAATGCCAATGCCATCGTCTTGCACCGTCACCAGCAGAGATTTAGCCTCTACATCGCTTACAATAATCTTTACCACTCCACCTTCGCCCTTGGAAAATTCGATGGCATTTTTGACTACATTCAAGAAAGCTTGCAGCAGCTTGCGTCGGTCGCCCATGACTTGTATGGGCTCTTTTGGCACTCCCTCCACCACAAGGCGAATACGTCGCGTGCGGGCATACCCCTCCAACTTTGCTGCAACATCTTGAAGTAGTTCCTGGAGACTGGAATGCATACTTTCTTCGCCTTTTTTGAGCGAGTAGTTACGAGAAAGCATGAGGAGGTCTTCAACAATCCTGTGCATACGCTCCACTTCATCCAAGGTACTGCGCATGGTCTCTTTCAACTCTTCCGCTTCCCCAGGATGCCGGAGGGCAATTTCTAGGTCTGTCTTCATGACCGTAAGTGGGGTGCGAAGCTCATGCGAGGCGTCAGAAAGATACTGGTTGTGGCTGCGAATCTCTTGCTGCACGCTGTGCAGTACTCTATTACTCACGTAGTAGTACCCCGCAGCACTCACAATGGCCAGAATGGCTACTGTCTCAGCCTCATTAAAAACAACAATTCCGGTGCGCTGCAGGTAGACGTACGTACCTAGGACAAAAATAAGGGCTAACGCATACGTTAGTAAAAGCTTCCAACGGGTAGACCGAATAAGATTATCCCTTGAAGCGGTACCCCACGCCGTAAACTGTTTCCAAGATTGTTCCACGTTGATCGTTTAATTTTCGTCGTAGGTTTTTCACATGAACATCAACCACGTTACTGAAAGAATCAAAGCTTACATCCCACAAACGACTCAAGATTTGTTCACGATTGATGACCTGATTAGGGTTACGCATGAAGTATTCCAACAAAGCGAATTCTTTCAACGTAAGGTTAACCGGATTGCCATCCTTCAAGACAATGTGCGTGCTGGTATTCAAGTGAATACCTCTAGCCTCCAATTCCACCGGCAGCAAAACATGAGGACGACGCAGCAAGGTGCGCATGCGAGCCAACAGCTCTTCAAAGTTGAACGGCTTGGTTATGTAGTCGTCCGCGCCCTCGTTTAGGCCTAACACAATTTCGTCGGCCGTATTCTTTGCGGTCAAGAAAATGGTAGGTACGTTTATCTTGTGCTCCCGAAGATCACGACAAATGCTTATGCCATCCTTACGAGGCAACATAATGTCCAGCAAGAAAATATCATAGTCTTCGTAATTCAAAAGTGCGTGCTGATAGGCCTCTTCACCATCCATAATAATATCAACGGCATACCCCTCTAGCTCAAGACCCTTCTTCAGCGAACGGGCCAGCTTTTCCTGATCTTCCACGAGTAATACTCTCATAGAGCTATGCTACACGGATACAAATAAATGAGCCATCGCTACACTCGATAGTCCCAAAGGATTATGAGGAAATAATGAACCCCTATGACAGTGCGTAGGAACGGAAGAAGCGCTGTTTTACCACCTCAATCACGCAGAGATAGACCGCAACAATGAGGCCAATGACGATGAGGGGTCTATTAGCCAAGGAAATGAACCCAAAGATCTTGCCGAAGGTTGTAAGGCTAGCCAGGAGGCCCACACCAACCCCCATGAGCGTACTAATAACCAATGCCAAACTTGGACGGCTTTCCAAGAACGGAATCTTCCGAGTGCGAATGATATACACCACAAAAATTTGAGTGACTAATGATTCTAGGAACCAACCGGTTTGAAAACGTGCACCCGTGAGGCCAAACGTGATGTATAAGACACCAAAGGTAATGAAGTCAAAGAGAGAACTTAAGGGGCCAAAGATAACCATGAATCGCTTGATTTCTTTAAGGTCTAAGCGATGGGGCCGCTGGAGCTCTTGGGGGTCTACGTGATCCAGTGGAATGGCAAACTGGGAGGCGTCATAAATGAGGTTGTTCAGCAAAATCTGGGTGGGTAACATGGGCAGGAACGGCAGAATGAGAGAAGCGCCAGCCATGGAAAATACGTTACCAAAGTTGGAACTTAAGACCATCCGCAGGTACTTCACGGTATTAATGAAAGTTTTACGGCCTTCAATAACACCTTCAACCAAGTCTTCCAGACTCTTATGGAGCAAGATGAGATCAGCTGATTCCTTAGCAATATCCACAGCGTTATTCACGGAAATTCCCACGTCTGCCGCTTTTAATGATGGGGCATCATTAATACCGTCACCCATGTATCCCACCACGTGTCCGTTTGTTTGGATAGTCTTAATAATGCGCATCTTTTGCTCTGGATTAACACGAGCAAACAGATTGGCCGTTTCTACCTTTTTTGCCAAGGCCTTATCGTTCAATGTATCCATTTCTGTACCAAGAACTACTCCGGTGATTTCCAAATCAATCTCGCGCGCAATACGAGCACTTACCAACTCATTGTCTCCGGTAATAATCTTGATATTAATGCCGTAGTCTTGCATGCGTCGGAGTGTCTTTTCCACGCTAATCTTTGGCGGGTCAAGAAAGGCAATGAAGCCCATGAAGACCAAGCCCTCTTCATCGGCCGTGCTGTAAGTTTCTTTTTCTTTCAACTCTTTGATGGCAATGCCTAAAACCCGGAAGCCACCACGACTAAGCTTCTCGTGCGTTTCTTTAATGGCCCGCAACTGACCTGCGGAAAGGAATGTGTGCATGTCACCACAGTGCATACAGGTTTTCCACAAACCCTCCGGTGCACCTTTGGCAATAAGGAAACGCTTCTCTCCTTTTTGCACGATGACGGATTCGCGGCGACGCTCGAAATCAAATGGTAGTTCGTCAATTTTTTTATACTCTTTGAGTGAAACATGACGGAATTCTTGCACGGCATCATCCAAGGGATTTTTATATCCACTACTAAGAACACTATTAATGTAGGCATATTCTAGAGTCTTTTCGGACGTTATACCTTTGCCATCTACATACTTCACCAAGGCAATTTTGTCCTCCGTAAGTGTGCCCGTTTTATCTGTACAGAGCACGTCCATGCTACCAAAGTTTTGTATAGATGCCAGGCGTTTCACAATGACGCCGCGACGAGCCATGGCCATTGATCCCTTCGTCAAGTTTAGGGTAATAATCATGGGCAAGAGCTCCGGTGTAATTCCTACAGCCAAAGCCACCGCAAAGAGAAGAGATCCTAGCAAATCATGCTTCAAAAATGCGTTTACCAAGAAGACAAAGAGCACTAACCCAATGGTGATACGCAGCACCAAGAAACTGAAGTCTTTGATTTCCCTATCGAATTCCGTTGGCAATTGACGAGAATTCAACGCTGCTACTACTTTACTAAATTGGGTGCGCGCGCCCGTGGCGGTAATTTCAATCTGTGCCTGCCCAGAACTTACACTGCTTCCCATATATACTGGCATTCCCAGTTCTTTCATTTGCGGAAAAGCTTCACCGGTCAACGAAGCTTCATTTGTATAGAAGTGTGCGCCGGTAAGAAGCTTTCCATCGGCCGGGATAATGTTGCCTGCAGTAAGCAGCACCACATCCCCCATCACCACATTTTCCAGAGGAATTTCTTTTGGTGTACCATCACGCATCACGGTGGTTGTAACGCGAACACGCTCTTTTAATTCTTCGGCTGCCCGATTAGAGCGGTATGTGTTTACAAAATCTAAGAGTGAACTAAGCGCCACAATGACCACAATAATAAGAGAGCTGGTCACTTCGCCAAAATATCCCGAAAGTCCTGCGGCAACCAAAAGCAGAATAACTAATGGACTCTTGAAGGTATCCAAAAATAACTCCAGCGCAGAATTGTGATGCTGGAGCGCAACAGCATTAGGGCCGTTTTGTTTAAGTCGTAAGGTTGCTTCTGCGTGCGAAAGTCCAATCATGCCGGAACATGCCCCTCTTTAATAATCATGTTCTCAGTATACTATTTCTTTAAGCGCTCTCGATACTCATTCCGCAACTTAGAAACCTTTGGCGCAATAACAATGCTGCAATAGGACTGGTTGGCGTGCTTTTCGAAGTAGCGCTGGTGGTAATCTTCGGCAGCGTAAAATTTCTCTAGTGGTTGCACCTCTGTTACCAGTGGATCGTCCCAAATACCTTCTGCGTCTACGCGCTCCATAGTGCGCTGAATAATTTCGCGCTGTTCTGGTTGTGGGTACAGAATAATGGAACGATACTGCGTGCCAGAATCTGCACCTTGTCTATTTAAGGTAGTTGGGTCATGAAACGTGAAAAAGAGCATCAGCAAATCTTCCAACGTAATAACCTTAGGATCAAAATCTACTTTAATAACTTCAGCATGACCTGTTCTGCCCGAGCACACCTGCTCGTAGCTAGGATCAACTACGTTGCCGCCCGCGTATCCGGAAGTGACACCTTCTACCCCTTTCAACTCAGTGAAAATTGCCTCTAAACACCAGAAGCAACCACCGCCCAAAACAATGCTTTCCATAGAGTTTTATTAGGAATTACAAGGTTAGTATAGCATGTAAAGGCTGCTTTACATTCTTCACCTTTCTGGCCATACTGGGGGCATGTCTGACAATATTATTGAGGTTAAAAACCTCTACAAAGAATACGATGGCGGCGTGAAAGCCGTGAACGGTGTTACCTTCCACGTGAAGCGTGGTGAATTTTTTGGCTTCCTAGGCCCTAATGGGGCTGGTAAGTCTACTACTATGAACATGTTGGTAAACTTGGTTCGTAAAACCAAAGGCAGCATTGTTATTGACGGCATTGATATTGATAAAAGCCCGGCGGAAATCTATAAACGCGTTGGTTTTGCCATGCAAGAAGTTGGCCTAGATGAAACGGCAAGTGCCAGAGAAATGCTCCAACTGCACGGCCGTCTCTACCACATGGATCCAAAAGAAATTGATGAGCAAATTGCTCGTCTCTTGAAGTTAGTTGAACTTGAAAAAGTAGCAGACCGTTATACCTCTACCTACTCGGGCGGTATGCGTCGTCGCTTTGATCTAGCTTTAGCCCTCATTCACAAACCAACTGTTCTCTTCTTGGATGAACCTACCACCGGTTTGGATCCTCACGCACGCCAGCTCATTTGGGCTCACCTCCGTGAACTCAACAAACAGGGCATGACCATCTTCCTTACCACGCACTTTATGGAAGAGGCAGAAGAATTGTGTGAACGCCTGGCCATCATGGACGGCGGCAAGATTGTTACCGAGGGAAGTGTTTCAGAATTGCTAAGCAAGCACAAAACCAAGAACTTGGAAGAAGTGTTCCTTAAGACTACTGGCAGCAATTTAGCCAATGAAGAAGTGAACTTAAAGGCCAGTGATCCGTACGCCCGCTCTCGCGGATAATCCACCCCTATGAATACATTCTTCTCAGATTGGTATTACCTCTCAATTCGCAACATCAAGCAGATTTGGCGTCCGGTTTTGGCATTGGTTCCCTCTATTTTTATGCCTATCTTTTTCTTTGCAGTGAACGCCGCTTCCCTTTCTGCTTTCTCTAAAGTGCCAGGCTTCCCTAACGTTTCCTATAAAGATTTCATCGCGCCAACGGCCATTTTCACCGCCATTTTCTTCTCTGCAGGAAACGCCGGTATTGAGTTAGTACAAGACATTGCCAATGGGTACTTCAAGAAGTTGACCATCATGCCAATTAATCGTTTGGCCATCATCTTGAGCAAGCTCACCGAAGTAGCGGTACAATCTGTCATGCAAGGCTTAATTGTCTTGGTACTGCTCTTTGCCGTTGGAGTTCGAATTCACACCGGCTTCCTAGGAACATTGGCCATCTTCGCCATGCTCATCATCTTTGCGATGGCCTGGAGTTGTATTGGGTTAATTGCGGCACTCCGCACGCAAAATGCTCGCTTGGTTCAGTCAATGTTTATCTTGGCGTTTCCGTTCTTGTATTTGACTACTTCTCAGACACCAAAGTCATTGTTGCCTCACACATTTGCAACCATTGCTACCTATAATCCTGTTACTTATATTATTGAAGGCGTACGATCCCTCGTGCTCTTCGGCTGGGGCAATCCTGCCATTTGGCAAGGATTCGTAGTTGCCAGCGTGCTCTTTGTAGTGCTTGTGGCTCTAACCTTAGGTTCGTTCAAAAAGACTCTGCGTTAATACTGATAGAAGAATGATTTTACCCTGATGTGAGTTGTTTCTCTTAGCGCGCTGGCGTATTATATTGGCATGCAAACGGGGCAATCAAAAATTCTTATGGGCGGGGTCATAATCGTTGCCATACTCCTTATTGGTACGGTGGCTTTGAAGATGAAGATAGATAATGCTAGTAACACTTCTAGCCCCACAGTTGCTGAAAATACTTCAGCTACAACCACACCCGTTCCAACCACTTCTCCTACCACCAACGCAACAGCAACACCAGCTGCGGCAGATTTTACTTCAGTAGATTCCAGTCTCACTAGCGTAGACAGTTCACTTGGTAATGCAGATACCAGCATGAGCAACGCCAACAACGCACCAGCAGATAGTGATGCCACACCATGAAACGTCTAGTTTTTCTTATTCCCATTCTCATTGTCGCTCTCGGCCTCTCAACGGCACATGCAGCAGAAACAGCCGCAGTACATGTTGCCGCCATTCAAACACGTGGAAACACTGATATTGATGCTCGCGTCACCTCACTCAATAACCTTCTCACTAAAGTTACCTCTGCAAAGCGGCTTTCTAGCACTCAGCAGGCCGCACTAGCCACCAGCATTAGAGACCAGGCCACTAGTCTCACTACACTCAAAAATCAGCTTGATTCAGAGACTGATGTTACTGCGGCAAAAACAGACTTTCAAAATATTTTTGCGGCACATTATATCTATGCTTTTTACCTTCCGGAAACCGAAAGAATTGTTGCAGCTGACAATGAGGGCCAGGCTGGGGCCACCCTTACTGCTCTTATTCCCAAGTTGCAAGCACTCATTGACACAGCAAAATCACAAGGAAATGATGTCACTGCCATTCAGGCAAGCTTGAATGATATACAAACCAAAGCTGCAGACGCCACTACTCAGTCTACTTCTACCATCACAAGCCTAAGTGCCCTAAGCGCCAGCGGCTATCCCGCCAACAAGACTACCGTTACTGCAGCGGGAACAACACTCAAAAACGTTCGAACAGAACTTACTGCGGCCCGTGCAGATGCCACTACCGTGGTAGCCAGCCTGAAGAAAATGCTCAATAAAACAACGGCTGCAACCGCACAGTAAGTGTTGTTTTATCCTATCTTAATAATGCCCTCAAAGGCATTTACTGTTTTTGCTAAAGTGTACGAATTCACACTTTCTTTTCCTTTTGCTGCCCAATTTTGACGCAACTCACCTGATGCCAACGTAGCCAATTGAAGCAAAAAGTCCTCATCATTTTCTACAAAAATAAAACCATCTTTGTAGTCTCGGTTGCCAACAGAGTCCAGTGCCACGGCTGGCATACCCATTGCCAAGGCTTCGGCTAAGGCAAAACAGAACGATTCTTTGCGTGAGGTATTCAAATAAATATCACATTGGCCAAGAGTTGCTACCATTTCTTCCGGAGAAGAAGCGGCAGTCACCTCAATAGGAAATTGAAACATACTAAGATCACGCTGAATTGGTTTTCCCGCAATGAGCGTTAGGGTGAAGGGAAAATCTTTGAAGGTGTTCAACGATTCAAGCAAAAAGTCCAATCCTTTATGGGGAATATTAAAATCTGAAGCAGAAGAGACAAGTCGCAACGGATTCCGCTCACGTATTTCAAACGTTGCTTGATGGTAGGTATTATCCAGATACAGCGGCAATACTGCGCATTTATTTCCGTACCGTTCGTGATAGAGTGCTGCGTCTGCTCGCGAAGGCACTATTCGTTGAATAGGATAAAAAGGTAACAACTCAAACAACTGTGCTTCCCATATTTTTGCGCTGTCTTTGGGACGAAAAACGGGATCTAGTTGTGCAAGGTGGTACGTAGTGCCCCCAATGATACGAGCCTTAATACCCGCAATCATATTGAACCAGCTATCAAGAACGACTCGGTCGAACTCTGCCGCGTGTGCAACAAGATAGACTTCGGCAGCCTTCATATAGGCGGCCATTTGTTCATTATAATCTGGAGAATAGTCGATTTTAATGAGCGTAGCCCCGGCGTCTTGCCAGAGTGTTTCACAATCAGGATAAGGATCTTCGTTTTCAGGCTGAAAAGCAACGAGCGTAACATCGTGCCCACGCTGTCTTAATTGCTTAACTAAGTTAACCAATAATATATGCCCTCCCCTACCACTTCGGTTACGCGTTATGAAGAGTAGTCTCATCTATTTTCCTGCTGCATGCCCACCAAACTGATTCCGCAACGCACTCAACACCTTACCAATATAACCACCCTTTTCAGCGGAATCCTTACGGAATTGTAATGAATCTTTTATGACTGGCACGGGAATATTCAGGCGTTCCGCAGCCTCTACTGTCCAGGCTCCTTCACCCGTGTGTGCCACCGTTGAGGAAATGGACTCAAGGTCTTCCCCGTACGCTTTGTAGCCACTTTGTAGCCACCCAACTAATCGTGATTCAATCACGCTGCCATTATTATAAATGGAAGCTACATCAGAAAGATTGAGGCTAAATTTCTCGGCCTTCAGCACGGCCATTCCTTCTGCCAAAGCCTGCATCATGCCATATTCAATGCCGTTGTGAACCATCTTCACAAAGTGGCCGGCACCAATGCCCGGGAAATATTGATAGGCTGTGTGATCTTGCGCCGTTGCCTTCAAGAAAGGTTCCAAAACGGCATACGTTTCTGTAGTTCCACCGGCCATATGACAAGCACCATTCAGAGCACCACCTGGCCCGCCAGAAACGCCAACGTCCATAAAGTGAATACCCTTTGGGGCCAACTGTTCTTCGTGACGAGGGTCATCGGTGTAGGGAGAATTCCCTGCATCCACCACAATGTCGCCTTTTTCTAGATAAGGAGCTATGGCTGTAATGGCATCATCTACGGCAGGACCGGCAGGCAGCATGATCCAGATAATACGTGGCGCAGACAGCTTTGCAGCCAACTCTTCATAGGTGCGCGCAACAACCAAACCTTCTGATTCCATGCCCTCAGTTACCGCAGTGGTGCGATTATATCCAACCACGCTCCAACCATTCCGCATGGCATTCCGAGCCAAATTTGCACCCATTTTTCCAAGGCCAACCATCCCAATTGTCTGTGTCATATTTGTTGCTTACTCTTGGTGAAAAATTTGTAACTTCTCAATTCGCTTTAAAAATTGTACAGGGTCTAGCAAGGGGTCATGATCTTCATGATATCGTTCCAAGACCGCTAACTTCTCTGGACCCTGCGCGTAGAGAAACGCTTGATCTATTCGCAACATGAATGCCGGAGTTATGGTTATGCGAGCAAAATCTGGACCTTGATACCCATACACCCACCTATCCTCCACCGTTGTGGCAGATGATCCTGGCAGAATGCCAGCAGTGTGACTATCCATGCCAACCCCAAACAACGCCACCACCGTGCCTTGGTAATTTTTAAGGAAGTCCTCATAATTACGCATCGTTTCCTCACGCGAGACACCGGTAAGCATGGGCACACATTGGCCATTAACATCATGAAGTTGCGCCCTTAACTTTGGCCAATTGGCGTTGGCATGATCAATGTCTCCATAGCGCTCATCAACCTGGCCAATGGTGAGGTTATCCCAAGGAATACCACTTACAACCGTGGCACAGAGGCTGGTAGCAGAGCCACCTGAGGTCAAAAATAACACCGGACCAGCAGCGCTTAAGCTGGCAAGCTGTGCTTGAATGGCGCCCTCAATTTCGGCGAAGGTTTGGGATGTCATGACTCCGTCATACTAGCACTATTGCAGGGGTCGGGCGACTTTCTTTCCCAAGCGCCACAATGCATCAAATTGGTAACGGTACGAATCAGCAATCTTTTCGTTTTCAATGGTCACAATTGAGATGTGCTCAGGATCCATGACCTCTAACACCACTTTTTTACCATAAATAACGGTGGCCACGGGGCCAAAGTAAGCGCCCGGTAGTTCACGTACTTCTAAAAGTTCTTGCATGGCAAATTGCTCACGAAAATCTTGTCCCTCAAACGACAACATCCGCAAATTAATCTTTTGCTTGGCATATATCTTACTGTATTTGCGATGCAGCGGAGATACTCCCTCTAATCTGTCAAAGGTTTTGCCTTGGCCACCCAAAATAAGGTATTCACCATTTTTCTTAATGGTAGAGAGCACATCTTCGTACATGAATTCAAAGGCCTCAATGCCTTCCCGCACCTGCACAATATGAGGACTTCTGTGGTGCATCCCCTTCAAAATAGGCTGCAATTCTTCGGCAATCCGCACCTTCTCCGCCACTTGTTTCACCAGCAAATCGGGATCGGTCACGGCAAAATAGGCCCGCTTTCGCTTAATAAATTGACGAACTAACCCTACTTCTTCCAAACGTTTCAGCGCACGGTATGCTTGTTCCCTATGCAGCTTCACGTTCTCCAATAACATGCCTACGGAAGCTTCCCCATTTTTGAGGATTTCTACATACAAAGCGGCCTCATGGTCTGAAAAGCCCAATTGCACTAATTGTTTTGTCACATCCATGTGATAGGTACTGAATCTAATATTCGCCAATTATAAAACATGATTGTAATAATGTCAAATTTTTGTTGTAACAATGTGTTGACATTTTTATATTTAAACCTTATATTTGCATTGTTTTATACATAATTATTGGAGAAAAATGTACACATCAAACAGTGCGATTGAACAGCAGGTTAGCATGAACAGCACGCCTGAAACTCAGGTGGTTCGTTTTTCAGCAAATAGTGCATTTGAAGGCCAGGTTGTAAACTTCGTGGGCAATAGCGCCGTCGAAGCTCAGATTTAACTCAACTACAAAAAGCCCCTCTTTTCTGGGGCTTTTTTGTGTTAAACATGACCAAGAAGTATTTTTTGAGTGGCAGCTGGGACATTATTCCCACTGAGCTTTTTGTTGAGTTTATCTCATCAAAAACGGATGAGCGAATTTCTTATAGCTACCAAGCAATGCACCCCCTACTACAGCTCCTACGTCGTGGGGCTACTTTTGCTGAGCTTACAAAATCACAGACGTATCCTAGATTGCAATTACAAAAAATTGTAAACAATTTAGTAGCAAAAGGTGCCTTGACTTATCAGGCTCTTCCCACTAGTAAGCCTCCCCAAAATTACCTAGATCAACTTCGTGGTGTTTGCTTGGGAATAGGAAGTATTATTACTTCCAGCAAAATATATAAAACATCTTTCCCTGGTATAACTATTGCTCAATCACTTGGATTCAAGGCGCAGTTCATTCGTCATCGTACCTCACTCCTGAGCGGTTGGGGCGCAGATGCTGATCCACTCCTAGCGGAAATCAAGGCCGTCATTGAAGGTGTTGAGCGACATGCGCAAGGTGATTGCAACGTGACTACGTCAGCTTTTTATCATGACGCACCAACTCTCACGCCCCTTCAACTTGGCACAACCAAAGAAAGACTTGAAGCCGCTGGCACCATTCAATGGACTAAACTCCAAGAAATTGGTGGTCATAAAAGAATCATGATTCCAATTGATTTCTTCTATCACCCAATTGACTACCAAAACCTTGGTCGGTTGCCTGTTACCACACTCAATATTTCCGGTGCAGCCGCACATCAAAGTATTGAAGCAGCCACGGTCAATGCAGCCTTAGAGCTCTGCGAGCATGAAGCCCTCATGGTTACTTGGTTTGGCAAGCGAAAAACAGCTCGCATCAATGTAGAGAGTGTGAGTGAGCGTTCGCAAAATTACATTAAAGAATTAAAAAAACGTGACTATACTATTATTCTCAAGGACATTAGCCTAGACCTTGCCCCAACGGTTATGGTCATCGCACTTGGTCCTACGGGAAAACGCGCGCTCACCATTGGTTCCTGTGCTGCATTTTCACTCAAATATGCCGTTGATAAAGCACTTACTGAAGTGGTTCGTACCATTATTGTTGATGAAATGAATAACATTACTTTTCCCGCAATAAACCGTCATGATGTTCATGACATTATAGGTCACAGTATGTACTACGCTCGCCATGAAAACCTTCCTGAAGTCGCGCACCTCTGGGAATATAGCGAAACAATGGATGCTACGGACACCCTTCCTCACGGCCCTTATAAAACTTTAACCGCCGCAAAAGTGGCTTACGAGCAGACAGGCAATATCAATAAAGCCGAAATGCATCACATTATTGAAGAAGTCATGAAACCAGCTGGCATTGAAATTTTTTCGCGTGAAATCACCCCGCAGGAAATTAAGAGAACAGATCTGAAGCTCTTTGCAGTTAAGGCCGTTGCACCAGAAATGGTGCGCCTCTGCGTCGGCTATAATCAAATTCCCGCTCACACAAAACGATTCAAAATGCTCTTCCAAAAATTTGGCAACGGCACCATGGATTCAACCACCCACTTGCATCCTTTTGCGTAACAAAACGCTTCAGGTTTGCTACACTGAAGCCATGTTCTTCTACCTTCGTAACGTCTGGTTTCAAGCTTTGCGCTACACTGCCTACCCACTTGAAATGGTAGCACCCATCATACGGCGCCTGGTTGAGGTTGGTTTCATTGTGCTTTTCTGGCTAGCAGTTGCTAGAAGCTCCAATGGGAGCATCAACCCCCGCCAGATGACTTCTTATGTGCTCATTGCTACCTCAGTGGCGGCACTCTGTAACACCAACACACTCTGGTTTGGTGGCCTCATTGGCAAACAGGTAAAAATGGGTGAAATTAATAGCCTCCTCATTCGCCCCATCAACCTTATTCCCTACTTGTACAGCACATTTCTGGGCCAGGAAGTGGTCATGGTGGCCATGTCCATACTCACCCTATTTATTGGCATTGCTCTCAATCCGGTTTCCCTCACGTTTGTGAATGTCATGACATTCATTGTCATGTTGATCATCGCCATTGGCATTGCCATCTCGTTCAACGTACTCATTGGCATTACGGCTTTTTACATTACCGAAGCTACTTCAGTGCGCCATGTCATGGGTCATATTATTCGTACCTTTTCCGGTGCCATGATACCCATCTCGTTTTTCCACGGCGTATGGCAAAAGGTTCTTCTCTATAGTCCTTTTCCGGTCACCATTTACGGACCAGCCAGTATTCTTACCCCAAGTTTTGCCACCATTTCCAATATACAACTCCTCCTCATTGGTGCCTTTTGGCTCATTGCCTTATGGGCCTTCTCACTGTGGATGTGGAAAAAAGCCTTAACTAATTACGATGCTATCGGCCTTTAACGAGCGCCTTCGCCTCATCAAAATTAGCATGGTGAACACGTACCAACAGGATACGGCGTATTTTTGGAGCAACTTAATTGAGCTTGCGTCCACCATTATCTACACCATCACCTATTTGGTTTTCCTGACAGTAATTTACGGCAATGTGACCACCGTGGCTGGTTACACTAGAGACCAAATGTTGTTCTTTTCACTCATGGGCAATATTGCATTTTACATCTTATTCATGGGAAGTTTTGACAATCTAGATAAGCTTCGCGAAGACGTGAACCGCGGCAACCTGGATGTCTTACTCACTAAACCGCTGCCACTGTTGTTTTATCTCTGCACCAGACGCATCAGTTTCCTCATGATTCTTCGCCAAATGGTTATTCCCTGCCTGATTACTGCCGCGCTCATTAACTGGTCAGCAATCCATATTACATGGTGGCATTTTGTGGCCGGTAGCCTGGTATTTATCTTTGGTGTTATTGCCTTCCACGTAGTGCAATTCTTCCTCATGCTTCCAGCATTTTGGTATGGCGAATCAACAGATTTATTTGAACTTTCTTATGCTCTCAGTGATTATGACATGCCGTATGAAGCCATGCCCCACCTCCTTCGTCAGAGTCTTATCACTATCTTGCCCATTGTCATTTGTGGAGGCCTCTCTACATCTGTCTTCTTGGGAAAAGTGAATACTGACTTCATGCTCATCTTGTCAGCCGTAGTTGCTATAGTTGGTTTATTCCTGAAACAATGGGGCTGGAAATGGGCAATGCAAAACTACACTTCCGCGTCATCCTAATGTCATGACTTCAACCATTTCTGTTCATCACCTAGAGAAAACTTTTACCTTACGCCGAAATAATGGGCTCATTAAGAGCTTATTAAAACCGGAGAAACACTTGGTTCATGCCGTTAAAGGCATCTCTTTTGAGATTCAAAAAGGCGAGTCCGTAGCGTTCCTAGGGCCAAATGGAGCTGGCAAAACCACTACAACCAAAATGCTTGCAGGACTCATTTATCCCACCAGTGGCGTGGTGAGCGTCTTAGGTTACACCCCCTTTGATCGCAAGTATGACTTCCTACGTCGTATTGGATTAGTCATGGGCAACAAAAACGGGCTTAACTGGGACTTAACCGCTGAACAGAGCTTCTGGCTGCTCAAGAACATCTACGGGTTGACGGACGATGTTTATAATAAAAGGCTCACAGAGCTTACAAAATTATTGAACGTTGAAGACCACCTCAAAACACAGTTGCGTCGCCTCTCACTTGGGGAGCGCATGAAGATGGAATTAATTGGCGCCATCATCCACAATCCGGAAGTTTTGTTCTTAGATGAGCCCACTATTGGCCTCGACATCATTACCAAAAAGAACATCCGTCAGTTTTTACGCAAGATTCAGCAGGAAACGGGCGTTACCTTGATTCTGACAAGTCATGACATGGATGATATTGAGCACGTATGTGACAGAGTAATTGTGATTAACAAGGGCGCAAAGGTATACGATGACTCCTTGCAAACACTAACCAGCCAGTATCGCAAAGACCGCTTTGTACGGCTTACCTTTGAAACCCTCCCGGCACAAGAAGAACTGGCCCACTATGGTGAAATACTGGAAAAAACTTCGGATGAATACCTAATTAAAGTTCCCAGCACTCAATTAGTCCCTTTGTTAGGTAGCGTGGCGCACGGAGAGAATCTGCTGGATATTCATATTGAATCAGTCCCGCTAGAAGAAATGATTGCAGACATTTTTAAGCAATAATAATTACGTCATGACCCAGCGTCACCAACCTGAGAACATCAACGATCGTCACAAAAAATCACTTGGTCTCCAAGATAGAATTGCCCTGAATATCACTACGGCCATTGGCACCATGTATGCCGTCTACTTTTTTGCCATCTTTATGGGCGGCTGGATTCTCTGGCAAAGCAAGCTCAGTGGGCAGCCATTTGATCCCTACCCATTTGCCTTTCTTCTTTTCATGGGCAACATTGTTCAGCTACTGCTCATGCCGCTCATTATGGTTGGCCAAAATATTCAGAGCAGACATGCAGAAATTCGCTCTGATGAAGAATTTAAAACAACCACTACCAGCTTCCACGACATTGAACAAATTCTGACGCATTTGAATGCCCAGGATGAACAAATTCGTCAGCAAACCAACCTCATTGAAGAGTTACTGAAAAAGCAGGCGTAACGCGGTTGCCTAGAGTATACTAATGGTATGAAGCGGCTCATATCGTTAGTGTTACTCTTTCTCTTTGTGTTCCTCGCTATCTGGTGGTTCATCAGTGGAGTGTATACCACTGCTTTTGACGTAAATAAGACCGTCCAGGTAGGCATTACGGGCGAGGCATACCAAAATGGAAGCAGAGTGGGCCTTCTTGCATTGGGAACATATCAAGAACTATCCCTTCCCTTGGTTACTCCAGAGACCAGTACCCAACCGGTGACCACAAACTTTACCATTACCTTCGCGCAACCCATACCGTCCACGGTAGAAACTCACTTTGTTTCTATTGAGAGTACTAGCAACATGGCAACCGTCTGGGTAAATCCGCAGAGACTCCTTGTTTCGCTCTATGGTGTATCTCCTGAATCTTATACACAACTTGTTATTCAAGTGCCAAATGGCACCTTTACTCCTACTCTTGTTAATCGTTTCTATAACTTCCTCCTTCTCATCCCGCTTATAAATTGGTTCCTCTTGGGCAGCATTCTCATGGTGGGAATGGCGGCATTCTGTCTCTGGCGCATACGTTCTGAGCGCTGGCCCAGCGTAAATAGGGAAAGTGCCACACCACCGCAAGGAGTTACCCTCCTGGACATGGCAGTACTCCACCACGGTAGTATCACCGCAACAGATATTGTTGCCCTCCTTTACGACTTGGCAAACCGCGGATATGTGCAACTTGTTGCTCACTTTGATGAAGAAGTTTCGTTCTTACGAACCACCAAACAAGATGGCCTCACTTCTGGTGAACGCAACTTTTTGCTTGTGCTTTTTCCTCAGGAAAACTCTCACACGCAGCTAAACCACATCATCCACACTCTGGATCACGAACTTTTTTCTGCAGTGGTAGGACAGCTCTACATAGACCTGTACAACACGTTTACCGAACGGAAGTATTTTCGCGAAAATCCACGCCAGCTTCACATCCACTATAAAACCCTCGCCATTATCTTTCAGTTAGCTGGCATTGGCATTCTCATCATGGGAGCTTTTTTCTTTTTCCATACCTTACCCGGACTTATTTTTGTAGGATTAGGACTCTATCTAGCAGGTGTTATTTTCTTTAGTTTTACCTATCGTTTTCGACCTTTCTCTGCACTTGGAAAACAGATAGTCCATGAGTGTGCCTGTTTTAGAGCATATCTCACAAATTCTAAACCCATAGAATACGAGGGAACCGCTGGATTCCTCTTCTACGAAAACCTTGCCTTTGCCACAACACTTCACTGCCTTAAGCCTTGGCACGAACGTTTTTCTACCTCTCGCATGTATATTCCAGATTGGTATTTCAACCAAGAAGAAGCCACTTTGGTAAGCGATGCATTTATTGAAGAGACCAAAATGCATGCCGAATACCTAGCTGGTGCCATGGTTGCCGTAAAGGATCCCAATGTTGACTAACCCCATCCGCAAAGAAAAGAGCTTCCTTCGAATTTTACGCTACCTCCACCTCTTTTTCCGTGGGGCAGCCATTTTTCTTGTGCTTCTGCTGGTTATAAATGCGTATGTTCTTACCTTCTCTAGAGTAAATGGACATAGCATGGAACCAACGCTCAAGAATAATCAGTTATTGATGGTAAACGAAGCAGCATTTTGGTTCCAAGCTCCCAAACGTGATGACGTTATCATTGTTCAATATGCTGGCAATACTAGCGTGCGCTTCGTCAAACGAATAGTAGGCCTCCCCGGTGATACCGTAACCTACAATGGTCTACCCCTCACTTTAAGTTCTACGCAATACTTTATTGAAGGAGATAACCGAAATTTCAGCACCGATTCACGTGTATACGGCCCCATTGAAAGAGATCAAATTATAGGTAAAGTACTTGGCTCTCATCCGCAATCCTAAAAGGCTTTTTTCGGTTTTCCAAAAAATAGATTCTTAGACTAGCTTCCTTTTTAAAAGTGTTCGTATTATGTTTGGTTTATCACTGCAGATGATAACCAAACCACTAACACATTCCATGAAGCCAACACTCCCTCTCTTAGTTCTTTTTGCGCTTGCAACGCCCCTTTCCATTCCTCAGGCTTATGCAGCCACCTCTCATCCTGTCTCTCTAGATCTCAAGGTTAAAAGCTCTTCAATAAGCGTGGTATCCGGCTATTCCCCTGGGCAAATTAAAACGGCCTATGGAATTCAAACCCTCCCACAAAACGGCGCCGGGCAAACTATTGGCATTATTGACGCATATGATGCCCCTACCATTCAACAAGACCTCGCTAATTTCACCACCCATTTTAAGCTGCCAAGTTTAACTACAAATTGCACTATTAAGCCAGGCATCTCACCTTGTTTTGAAAAGACATACGCCAACAAAACAAAACCAGTAGCTAACGCCAGCTGGGCACAAGAAACTTCTCTAGATGTTGAATGGGCACATGCAATTGCCCCACAGGCCAATATTCTCCTTGTAGAAGCTTCCACAGATACAACGGAATCACTCATGCAAGCAGTAGACATTGCCACCAAGAGAGGGGCAAGCGTTATCTCAATGAGTTGGGGTGGTCCAGAATTTTCCACAGAAAAAAATTTAGATACACACTTTCACCACACTACTTCTACCTACATTGCTTCAGCTGGAGATAATGGCAACGCAACCAGTTATCCTGCTGCCTCTCCGTATGTCTTAAGCGTTGGCGGAACCACCCTTAAGCTTAATCAAGCCGGAAGTATTGCCCAAGAAACGGCTTGGAATGGCTCAGGGGGTGGAGTATCTATCTATGAAAGCCAGCCAACATACCAAAAGAAGGTATCAAAGGTTACTAAGCGTAGTATTCCAGATGTAAGCTATGATGCAGACCCTGAAACAGGCTTCGCCGTCTACGATAGTACTGCATACCAAGGAAATAGCGGTTGGCTCAATGTAGGTGGAACCAGTGCAGGCGCACCTCAATGGGCAGGCATCATTGCACTTGCCAACCAAGGCAAAACCAAGCCACTTCACAGCAATCTTTCTACACAGCCACTCTATCAACAAGCCAGCAAAGCACCCACTATTTTCAGAGATATCTTTTCCGGAACCAATGGTTCGTGCGGCCTCATTTGCACTGCCTCAAATGGTTACGATACCCTCACTGGCCTAGGAAGTCCTAAAGCAAATCTTCTTGTCCCGGCTCTTCAGTAACTACAAGTTGTGTTGAGTAATCTTCACCACATGTAAATCTTAAGCATGTACTTTCACAAGTTCAGCTGTACAAAACTTGCAGCGCTTTGCATCTTTAGGAATTTCACTTAAACACTCTGGACATTGTTTAAAAGGAGAATCTTTTTCAGCAGTCTTTTTGGGCTTGTAAATGAGCATTGCCAAATTGGTAAATGGCACTACCACAAAGAAGTAAATAACTCCAGCATCAATGGCAAAGGTCAACAAGCTATTCAGGAAATCACCGTACATAAACGTACTGTGGTGAATAGTAAACTGCAGCGTTGCAAAGTTTGGCTGGCCAGCAATGGCTGTAACCAAAGGAGTAATAAGGTCTTTCACTAATGCTGTAACCACAGAATTGAAAGAAGCACCAATAACTACACCAATTGCCAAGTCAAGCATGTTACCACGCAAGATAAATTGTTTAAAACCGTTCAACATAAGTCTCTCTTAAGGATTCTAGGTTTTTTATACCACGTTCTTCACATATTATTAATCTTTCCCTGGTTTACTAAGCTAGTTATTGGTAATTTTTATCTATGGCAACAAAATACGGAGCCAAATCACAAGAGAAGGTCAAAAAGGCAATGGAAGAAATGAAAGAGGGTAAATTAAAAAGTGGTAAAAGTGGCAAGAAGGTAACTAGCCGCAAACAGGCCATTGCCATTGGCCTGTCAGAAGCCCGCAAAGAAGGCGCCAAAGTTCCTGCCAAAAAATAGACTGAGTAAAGGGGGTTTTTGGTGGGAGGGGCAACTTTGGTTTATGATAGATATATCTATCTTTTGCTAGCGTATACCACCTTATGAAGCTTGCCATAAAGACCACGGGCTTATCAAAAAAGTATGGTGATTTTTTTGCTCTTGATGATCTTGATTTAGAAATCTCACCGGGCGAAGTAGTTGGCTACCTTGGCCCCAATGGCGCAGGCAAAACAACTACTATCCGCCTTTTGCTTGGCCTCATTCAAGCAAGCAGCGGTTCAGCAGAAATATTTGGACTTGATGTGGCAAAACACAAGAAAGAAGTTCATGCCAAATTGGCATATGTTCCTGGCGAAGCAACGCTTTGGCCTTCCCTCACCGGCGCCGAAACACTCCATCTCTTAGGCAGTGTGCATGGCACTATTGATACAAAATATCGCGATGAACTTATTAAGCGCTTTGATTTTGATCCCAACAAAAAAGTTCGCACGTATTCCAAAGGAAACCGCCAAAAGCTCAGCCTCATTGCGGCCTTCATGACGCGCGCGCCCCTCTTGGTTTTAGATGAACCCACCAGCGGATTAGACCCACTCATGGAGCGCGTCTTTCAACAGTGTGTTCAAGAAGCAAAAATGGAAAAACAAACCATTTTTCTTTCTTCCCATATTTTAAGCGAGGTAGAAGCAGTGTGTGATCGCGTAGCTATCTTACGATCAGGAAAGCTTGTAGAAATTGGTACCCTCAACCAAATTCGTCATCTTTCCGCCGTTACGGTAGAAGCAACCTTCCCCACTACCCCACCTTCTTTTGCGCACATTAAAGAAGTTACCAATGTCCTGGTAACAGACCACCGTGTACAAATGCAGGTAAACGGATCCATGGAAACGTTGCTCTCAGTCTTGGCAAAAGCCGGAGCAACAAAAGTGCTCAGTCGTGAGCCATCTCTTGATGAGCTTTTCCTCTCCATCTACGGCTCAGATCAACCAGCCAGCACGCATGAAGAATAGTCTTGATCTCCAAGAGGTAAGCAATCCGCGATGGGTCATTGCCTGGTTTATTGCTCGCCGCACCATTGGTGGTGCAATTCTTTGGGGAGGACTTTTTGGCTTCGTCACCTTTACCTCGGCGTATGGTTTCATAACAGCCTTCACCACACCACAAGCACGCGACGGAGTGGTTGTAACTTTTGGTAGCAACGTAGGCCTCAAGGCATTACTTGGGCTTCCCCACGCACTCAATACCATTGCAGGCTTTACCGAATGGCGCGCGCTAGGCATTGTCATGCTCATTGGCGCGGTGTGGGGCATGATGCTTTCTACAAAACTCCTCCGCGGCGATGAAGAAGATGGCCGCCTTGAACTTCTTCTGGCAGGTGAAACCAACATGCAAAATGCGGTTGCCCAAACACTGGCTGGCATGGGAATTGGGCTCGTGCTCTTTTTTGCCATCATTGCGGCCATTGTAACCAGCGCTGGGCGCTTATCTACAATCAACCTAGCCACTGGGCCCTGCCTACTCTTAGCCCTTGCCATAACCATGAGTGCCGCACTCTTTATGGCCGTTGGAGCAGTAACAAGTCAAATTGCCACCACACGACGCCAGGCACTCACTCTAGCAGCCGGAGTCTTTGGGATTTCATTCATGTTACGCGCGCTGGCAGATGCTAGTAATGCTCATACCTGGCTTCGTACCATTAGCCCCCTTGGCTGGATAGAACAGCTTCAGCCGCTTACTGGCATTCAGTATGTATGGTTCATCCCACTAGGAATTACTATTCTCCTCTTAGTTACTCTCAGTATCTTTCTAGCTGGCAAGCGTGATCTTGGTGATGGTTTCCTAAAAGAACAGGCCTCTCCCCGTTCACATTTTTCCATGCTAGGAAGTGTATGGGGGTTGGCATTCCGTCTTACCCAAGGCAGCGTAATTGGCTGGACACTAGTTATGGCCGTTGTTTCCATTCTATTTGGCGGAGTGGCAAAGTCTGCCGCTCAAGCACTCCTCAATTCTCAAACCATCGCTTCTTACCTTACTCACCTCAACACCAGCCTTTCCGATGGAGCCGCTGCCTTCTTAGGTCTTATCTTCATGATCTTCAGCATTCTCCTCATGGTCATGGTAGCTGGAAGCATGAGCGCCTTGCGAGAAGAAGAAGCAAGCAGCCATCTAGATAATTTATTAGTTCGCTCACCCTCACGTTTTGCTTGGTTAGCTAGTAGATTGCTGAGTAGCGTATTTAGCCTAGCCCTTACTGGATCTGTCATTGGCCTGGCAAGTTGGGCAGCCATTCGTACGCAAAACCTTGATATCTCTCTCCATACCCTCCTTGCAGCGGGCATAAATACTGCCTTCCCAGGGCTCTTTGTACTTGGCATTGGAACGCTCATTTTTGGCATCCTTCCCCGCTGGGCATCTACCATAAGCTATGGATATATCGCCATTGCCTTCCTGATTCAATTTGTTGCATCGGCTCTTAATGTACCTAACTGGGTTCTTGATCTTTCTGTTCTCCACCACGTAGCTTTAGCTCCCGCGGTTCAACCAGACTGGCATGCAAATCTTCTCTTAGCTTTGTACGGCATTTTAGCCGCACTTATAGGAGCATATTGCTTTAATAAACGTGATATTGCCGTAGAATAATTACATGATGCATATTGCCACAACTAAAAAGGCCGCACTTATCTTTGGACTTATTGTCATTTTGGTTTTTGCGCTGCCCATTCTCAATATTCCCGTCAATGTTTCCAATATTCTGAGCGCCACCGCAATCTTTTATAGTATCTTACTAGGATTTTTCATTGCGGCGGCCATGGCCAACCTTACCCGGCTGAAGTCTTTGGTTGCGTCTGAAACCGGTGGTCTCATGTCCGTCTATCATTCGGTGCGAGTAGCCGCACCAGAAAAAGCGGAGCACGTACGTTGGCTCATTGATCAATATCTCATCAAGCGCTTTGACTACGAGATCTCTGATTACACCGAATTTACCAACAAGGAATACTTCGCCATTTTTGACATTTTAGGCGAATTGAATCCGCACGAAACTGGCAAACAAGCGGCACTTGGCTATATTTCCGGCGCCCAATTCTACATTGCCCAGTCAAGGCGAGAAATCAGCATAGTGGGTGCACGCATTGTTTCGCAAGCTTCCTGGATTGTGCTCTACACGCTTTCATTTGTGATTGTTCTGATGCTCTTCCTCATGCGTGATGGCAGCCTTGCTTCTCTGATAGTTACCAGCGTTTTGGCATCATCTGCACTCATTGCCCTCCTCATGCTCTCAGACATTGACGGTAACCGTTTTGGTGAAGAAGAATTTGCCATCAACACCTACCAAGCTGTTTTCAAGGCGTTGGAATTAGACCCCTACTATCCAGAACATTACATTCTTACCGATAGGCACAAACCTAAGGAAAAGAAATATCGCACCGGCACCTCAGCCAATGTGCGCGTAGTTGGAGAATAACGTGGAGCCCAAGCAGACTTCTCCGTGGGGAGCACGCATTAAAGCTGCAACGGTAATTTTCTTTATCGCTCTCTGGATTACTCTCTACATTGTTACCGCTGGCTTTTATACCATCCCTTTTGTACGAGCTCTTGAGTGCTTGCTCATTTCAGGATTTGCTAGTCTCTTCTTTTACTTCATTGCCACCGTCATCGCTTTCAAGCTAAGCCCCGCTTACGAAAAAGAAACAGAAGAAAAAAATCATGACAGTGCAGTCAATAGCTTCCTAGCATCGCAGCAACCGGATGGCTGTATTTATGAAAGTTATCCCAATAATAAAAATTCACTCATAGGAATTATTATTGGTATTTTTTCCTTGATCATCCTGGGTGTCTTTATGATTGGTTGGATCTACTTTGCCGCACAAGGAACCATTATTGGTCGTGGTGGGGAAAGTACCGTTAATTCAATACCGGAGAGAATTCTCCTCATTGCTCTGATCATCATTCTTCCCCTCATTGCCACCGTGCCGGGCATGCTTAAAAATAAGCACCAGAGAACCTTCATGGTTACAGGAGAATACTTCAAGCTCTACCCAGACCACTTCCTCCTACTCCCTCAGATGCGCTCAGTTTTGTTTCAAGATATTGCGGTACTCACTACCAATCTCCAACTGAACGGCAGAGCTCCTTCTACCATGATAATAACGTTACTACTGAATGACGGGACGCAAAAAAGCTTTTATTGCATTGGGAGAAATAGATTCACCGTTGCCACTCCTGACCACACGGTCAATAACATTCCTGATTTATTGCAGTACTTAGGGTTTACCCAAACCAGTGATGACTTCCTAGAGAAAAAATGGTCGTACACCAAGACTACCTACTGAATAGTGGTAGTAGAAGTTGTGGTAGATGCATTATTGCGGTTCACTGCCGTAATAATTGCCGCTATTCCCAAACCATACACAATGACCATCACTAGGAAGAGAATAACACCCCAGCGTACCCACGCCTTTTGAACAGTCTTAAAATGTTCAATACTTTGGAATTTTCGGTGCTTCCATGCCCATTCATTGCCTTTTGCCCCTAGTACAAAAACCATGACAAGGCCCACTATTGGAACAAAAACAAGGAGGGAAATGTAAACATCATTGCCAAGGCCCCAAATCCAGTTTAAGAGAAAGGCGCCCCAGTTCCAACGTTTTAGTTCGGCAGGAAATGGACCGTTAACACCACTGCTATCACCCGCCAAAGGCTGCGATTGTGCAGCCATTGGCTGCGCCGCGGCTATAGGTACTACTGTTACATCTGCAGGAGCGCTAACTTGTACCAAGGCAGCTTCTACATCTTCTTTCACCCAACCACTGGTGAGCAAAGCGTCGTGAATGGCATCCATAGCCACACCTTGTTTTTGCTGGTTGCGAATATAGTCTAAGAGTTCTGGGGTAACCATATGATGTGCCTATAATTAACGATGCGTTACGTATGTACATAGTATACTACGCAACACTTTCTTCGCACTACTTTTTTCTTTAGGCATGATATTTGCTTGGTAGATTTTTTCGTCCCCACTGCAATGTTTGAGCCATCCAGGTTAATTCCTCTAAAAAGCCATCAATGTGCTTATATTCTCGCTCATCTTTAGGACTACCGTCTTCATTAAAAGAATCTTGAACACGAGGAAAATAGAGATCGGTAAACGTACTAACCAAGCCAACTTCCCGAAGCACCGGCAACAATGACTCAATACCACGAGCGCCTCCTACAAAACCCGAGGAAACCCCAACTACTCCAACTACTTTGTGGATGTATTCTTTCAAGAGAATATCAATGGCACCCTTCAAGCTGCCGGGGTATCCCCGATTATATTCCGGAGCAATAATGATGAGTCCATCTGCACGCAGCATGGTCTCTTGCCAATGTTGATTACGAGGCGCCAGCTGTGTACCCTCATCATCTTGTGGCAGCACTAGGTTACGAACATCTATGAGTTCTGTTTCTAGTTCAGGGTGCGCATTGGCAATATGCTTCACAAGAAGGTTGGCTACCTTTTCGCTCTCACGTCCCTGACGCACCGTACCAAGTAAGATAGGAATGAAGAGTTTTGTTGATTCCATGAGCGTTGTTTAGAATTTCTTTTAGTATAACTAAATCTGACGTATACTGAAGATACCTAAAAAATCCTCTTATGAATCGTACTTACATTCTTGGACTCGTTGCAGCAATCGTCATGGTAATTGCAGGTGGTTTTTACTGGTATGATTACCATAATCACTCGGCTGGTGCTTCATACATTGTGAACACAAGTACCTCAGATCCTGCCTTAGTAGCGGCCCAGGCACAGTTCGCAAAAGATAGCGCCATTGCAGAATCATATAGCTCCGGCAAAGGAAATTTACTTCCTATACTAAGCCCTTCGCCTAGTTCTTCATCAACGTTAGCACCAGGCACCCCTTCCAGTAAGCCAAGCCCTACAGCAACACAGATATGTAAAGAAGCTGAACATGACGATACTATTAATTATCCTCCAGATGTAGCAGATAAGATTACCGCCGCCGATGTGATTGCAACAGCTAAAGAGCTAGCAGGAACTCAAACAGTCACCGCTAATTTCAAGGTTAATCTTGGCTCACTTTTCAATCAGGCCGGTCTATCACAGTATTTTACTACGGTAAGTCTCACAGCAAGCGACGCGCAGATCATTGCCGCACTCCAGAAACTCTACAACCCAGCCGCAATTGCTCTTGGCAACCAAGTATTTGGAGATCTTAGCAGTGGCACCGGCATTACCAATGACTCAGCGTTTGGTGTCATTAACGGGGCATTCCACAAAATTAATGACTACTATGGCGGATCAAGCGGTGGCATTGGTGTTTTGAAGAGCTCAAACACCAGCGCAAGCTATACCTTTAATTACGGACCTTCCCTCCAGGGATACATCCTCTCAGCCAAAGTGAGTGGCTCTATTACGGCAAGTATTGGAAGCGTTGCACTTGGCCTAAATGCAGGCTATATGTGGCGAGACAACTGTCTTTCTTCTCTAGCAACAGGAATTACTGGATTCCGTGGTTCTGCCAGCCCTTTTGTAAATCTAGATGTCAGCCTCACTGATCCTAAGAGCGGTAAGATAATAAAGGACTACAAAATCAACCTTGGCATTGGTGACACTGGCAACCACAAGTTGAGTTTCCAGAGTACTTTCTCTAAGTCGTTCTAAAAACTTTGTTTGGTAATAAAAAAAGGTTGCCGAGGGAGGCAACCTACAGACTATTCATTCCATTCATCCTGAATGTCGAATTGTCTCAACTTTTCCGCTGAAGCACCGAAGTATTCCATTGCCTTCCTCATCAAAGCCTTTTCGTCAAGTAAGATGCCAAGCTTGGCAGCCTTACCCCACTCTAAGACAAGGTGTGTTGGAAGACCTAGATCAGGCCTGCAACGCTCAAGAACCGCTTTGATACGCTGATTTCCATGCTCCACCTGGAGCCACTGAAGATCAGAAGTATTCATTGCGAGAATGTGCGCTGCTGCGGGCGGCAGTGATTGCCGGCCCTTAACCAATACCTGTTGTGTTACCATGTATCTCCTCCATGAGATCTCCTAGCCCATCCATGAGCTGTATGCTGGTGGGCACCACGAAAATGGAATCGAAATTCCACAGGTGAGTATAGCAAAAAAATTAGAAGAAAGAATGAAGCCTACGGTGAACCAAAACCATACCCGCTCCTACAAGTGCCAAATAACCGAGGCCCGTGAGGCAGACATGTGCCAGAGTAACAGGATTAAGCAGTACCAGGTAGGTGCCGGAAACTAACGTAGCTACCACTAAATACTGCGCTACGGAGAGACCGTTTTTTGATGGGAAGAAGAACAGATACGTAGTATACGCAAGGCTGGAAATAGCAATGAGAATGTGGAGAAGTAAAATCATGACTTTAGTATACGCCTTATCTCAAGAACGCGCTTACTGAAATCATGATACTAAAGACCAATGTGACAATGAGAGAGAATCGGAACATTCCCTTCCCCCAGACTTCGTCAGATACTGTCTTAAATCCACTGAAACCTTTCCAAAACCATGCAAGCCCAGCAATCAGCATCACGGCCAAATAGACATACCCCGTATACCCAAAAACGGTCAGAAGAACTGCCGCAACAGTAAAGGCCGCTATATATGCCAGGATATATATCTTTGTTGTTTGCATGCCCTTCACCGCTGGTAAGACTGGGACTTTGGCAGCACCATATTCTTGCAACCTATACATAGCAATTGCGTAAAAATGGGGCATCTGCCAAATGGCAATGATCAAAAATAACAGGACTGCACCCATGTCTAGACGCCCCGTCACCGCACAGTAACCTGCCAATGGTGGTACTGCACCAGAAATGCTCCCAATGAGCGTGTTATGCACCGTGTGACGCTTGCTATAGGTATAAATGCCCACATAAAAAATAAACCCGGTAATGCCAATAAATACCGTGAGCCAGTTAGTAAACCAAGCCAAAAAGCCAATCCCTAATACGCCCAAAACGGTGCCAAAAACCAATGCTGACGTAGTTGCAATGTCACCTTTCACTAAGGCGCGCTTCTTGGTGCGCTCCATATGCTGGTCAATGTCACGATCAAGATAATTGTTAAAAACACAACCTGATGCAATAACGAGCGAACTTCCTAAGAGTGTTGCCAAAAAGAGCGGGGCATTAAAGTGCCCGCGCGACGCCAGCAAAAAACCACCAACGGTATTGATGGCATTTCCGTAGATAATCCCTGGTTTGGTCAGGGCGTAGTAGGTCTTAAATGTAGCGCTCAAAGCGAATCCTGATTGTTCATGTATGCGTTAATCTGTGCCGGCGTCATGTTGTAGTTGAGGTTCTTCATAATCCAGAGTGACCCCCCTACCAAAATTGCCACTATGAGTAGCATGAACCAGAAAATAACCGCATTCCAGCGTGATTTCATCTTGTTCAAATGGAGGAAAAAGAACAGCTGGACTACCAACTGCACAAGAGCCAGAATGGCAATGAAAATTATGAGCGCATTCCCCGTGAAAATGTGTTGCGTGACAGAAAAGTAAGCAGCAAGTGTCAAAAGAATAGACAATACAAAACCAACAGTATACGAAGTCAGATTTCCTTCAGCTTGGGTGATTTCGGTGTTCATCGTGCGGCCATTAAGTACACCAGGGTGAAAATGAAAATCCAGATTACATCCAAGAAGTGCCAGAACATGTTGAGGAGTGTTAGTCGAGAAGTGGTCTTTGGCGGTAGTCCCTTCTTGAACACTTGTACCATAAGCACGGCCATCCAGATGAGACCAAAGGTAATGTGCAAGCCATGCGTCCCAACCAGCGTAAAGTATGACGAAAGGAACCCATTTGTGCGGAAACTATGACCGTCATGAATGAGGGAGGAAAATTCGTGCAACTCCATTATTAAGAAAGTAGCACCCAAAACAAACGTAGTTCCCAGCCAGGCCAGAGCCTGGTTTTTGGCTTGCTTGTGGACGGCCAGCATGGCAAGTCCACTGGTATAACTACTAACAAGCAGAATGAATGTTTCGCCCAGCACATACGGCATGCTGAAGAGATCATGACCAGAAGGCCCACCAAACGTGTTGTTATGTAGTACGGCATAGGTAGCAAAGAGCGAAGCAAACAAGACGCAGTCGGTCATGAGATACGCCCAAAAACCAAACTTCTGTACTTCCTGTGATTCTGTTTCGTGCGTCATGACAGAAGTACTCACGCTACCACCTTTCTGGCTGTCTCTATCTTGGCAACTTCTGCGGCTGAAACGTAATAATCGGTATCGTCACTAGAGAGACGAAGCGCCACACATATCATGATTCCCAAAATTCCCACAATGGCTAGCCAGAGAATGTGCCAAACAATGGCAAAGCCAAACATGACAGCAAACAAGGCAATGAACATTCCAAAAGGACTATTCTTTGGCATATGAATATCTTTGTACACGGGTTTTTCCGGTGTTTTCCCCGACTGTTTTTGCACCCAGAAAGGATCTCGCTCAGAGACTTCTGGTAGCACGGCATAGTTATAGAAAGGTGGTGGTGAAGCTGTGGACCACTCTAAAGTGCGACCATCCCAAGGATCCCCCGTAAGATCAAGATTTTGCTTCCGCTGGAAAATACTCACCACTATCTGAAGAATTTGGAAACCAACACCTACCATGATAATGGCAGCGCCCACACCCGCCACAATGAAGAGTCCTTGCCAGCCTTGCGAAGGATCATAGTGATCCAAACGCCTGGTGGCACCCATGATGCCCAAGATATACAGCGGCACGAAAGCAACCACAAACCCAATCAACCAACACCAGAAAGCGTACACTCCCCAACGCTCGTTTAACTTGAAACCGGTAATCTTGGGGAACCAATAGGTAATACCGGCAAAGTAACCAAAGACGGCGCCACCAATAATCATGGTGTGGAAGTGAGCCACCAAGAAGAGGCTGTTATGAAGCTGGAAATCAACGGCAGGCAAGCCCATCATGACGCCAGCAACACCACCAATGGTGAAGAGCACCACAAACCCTAAGAACCACAGCATGGGTGTGGCAAACGTGATGCGCCCTTTGTACATGGTAAACAGCCAGTTAAAGACTTTAACACCGGTTGGAACAGCAATGACCATAGTCATGATGCCAAAGAAAGCGTTTACATCAGCTCCGGCACCCATGGTGAAGAAGTGATGGAGCCATACTAAGAATGACAATAACGTGATGGCAGCTAGTGCCCAAACCATGGAAGCGTACCCAAACAATCGCTTCTTGGAAAATGTTGCTACCACTTCAGAGAAAATACCAAAGGCAGGCAACATGAGAATGTATACTTCCGGATGACCCCAAGCCCAGATAAGATTCACATACATCATGGCATTGCCACCAAAACTACTGGTGAAAAAATGCATACCCAGTGTACGATCAAGTGCCAAAAGTGAAAGTGTCACGGTCAAGATTGGAAACGCAAAGACTACCAGAATCATTGAGCAGAGCACACTCCAAGTGAACATAGGCATCTTCATGAGACTCATGCCCTTGGCGCGCATTTTCAAGATAGTCACCAAGAAATTGATACCCGAAATAAGACTCCCAATACCGGCAATTTGCAGACACCAAATCCAATAATCAATGCCTACGCCGGGGCTAAATTGCAGTTCAGAAAGCGGTGGATAGGCTAACCAACCCGCCCCAGAAAAGTCTCCAATTGGCAGAGAAATATTGATGAGCACCACACCCGCAAAGAACAACCAAAAACTGACATTATTAAGGAAAGGAAATGCCACATCGCGAGCCCCAATTTGCAATGGAACTACCAGGTTAATGAGGCCAAACATGAGACCCATGGCCACGAAGAAAATCATGAGCGTACCGTGAGCCGAGAAGATTTGTTGAAAATGATCCGGTGTGAGTATTCCTTGCGAACTTCCAACTGAGGTGGCCTGTTGAGCTCGAATCAATGCCACATCTACCAAACCACGCAGCAACATGACAAACGACACAATAATGTACATCACCCCAATTTTTTTGTGGTCTGTAGTGGTAAGCCATTCAGTCCAGAGCCACTTCCATCGCTTAAAGTAGGTAATGACGGCAAGAACGGTAATAATACCGCCAAACATGCTAAACACTCCACTGTACACAATGAAGTCATGCTGGAAAGCCGCAAGGGTCAAACGACCAAATAAGAAGTGGGTAAGCGTCATTACATTTTCATATTCGACATATCCATGCCTGGCGTAGTGCTGTCTTGATAAGAAGTGACTTGGGTAGGAGTAGCGGATTGCATCTGCATCATGAACTTCATGACCGTGGTGTCATAAAGATTGTCATCATTAGCAGTATAGTAGACAACCGCATTATTTTCACTTGGCTGCGCAAGTTTTGTGTAACTAACAGCGTCTAATGTCTGAGACGATTTTTGAGCTTGATACACCCAATCACTAAACTCACCCATGCTGGTGGCCTTCACGGTAAATTTCATACCGGCAAATCCTGAACCACTTATATTGGCGGAAGCGCCTTGGTAGATCCCCTCTTCGTCGGCTATTAAATGGAGGTGCGTTGTCATTCCAGGCATGGCATAAATTTGACCCCCAAGCTGCGGAATCCAGAATGAATTCATGGGAGCATCAGAAGTAACCTTGAAGTTAATTGGTGTGCCCTGGGGAATCTCTAGCATATTGACGCTAGCCATATGCTGCTGCGGATAAATAAACAGCCATTTCCAGTCTAGTGCTACCACCTCAACGGTAAGAGCCGGTTTTGACGAAACAATTGCCTGTGAAGGATCTAATTCGTGCGAACTCCTCCACGCAACAACTGAAAGAATGAGGATAATAAGGAACGGTATGCCCCACCAAATGGTTTCTAGGAAAACATTGTTGTCCCAGTCTGGCTTATATTCTGCGGCGGTATTCTGCGCACGATACTTCCACGCAATCATGAACGTCATGACAAAAACGGGAATAACCACCACAAGGCTCAACAGCAAGGTGAAGATCATCAAATTACGCTCTTTCAGCGCAATTTGACCGGCAGGGTTGAATAACGCAAAATTATCACCCCGCGTGATGGTGAACAACACCAGGGCAAAAATGACAATGAAAGAAAGTACCAGAAAAATTTTGCGGGAGAGTTTCATCCCCTCAAGTATATCACTCTGCCTTCGTGGGAAGCATGCTAAATTCTTCACCCTTATGATTGTGCTTTCCCCAAAGAGACAATGCCTTACCAAACGGCAAGATTGACATGAAGTAACGCAGATCAGCTAAGCGACGCAGTACATAGCCGGTGTAGCCATAGTAATTTTTTGTCCCCCATTGCACCACGCCCCAATGTGGACCTACTGGAATGGCGTAAATAGGTTGGTGTGCAACGTATGGTGTACGTGTAGCAGCACTCCGCAAATCTTCGGCAATTGCTTTGGCCACATAGAATCCATCGGACTGCGCAGTTTGCGCCGTGCCAGCATACTGTGTGGACGCAGCATCGCCTGCCACAAAGACTCCTGGGAATCCTTTGGCTTGTAAGTATTCATCAACTACCACACGACCGCGCTTATCCAATTCAAGACCCAGCGTACCAATGAGCGCATTCGTCTTTACGCCGGCCGTCCAGATGACGGTCTTAGCCTTCAAGCCACCTTCTTTGAACTGCAAATCTTCGCCTTGCAGGGTAGCAACGGCTGTATTCAGATGCACCATAACACCTCGATTAGCCAATCTGGTAGCAACCTTAGCTGAAGCGGGTTCACTCATGGTAGGCAATACTCGTGCCACCGCTTCAATCATCTCCACCTTAACAAGTGCTGGATCCACCTTCTTTTCGCGAGCAATTCCCTGCACGTATTCCACTAGTTCACTAGAGAGTTCAGTACCGGTAGGACCCGATCCTACAACAGCAAAACGTAGCGCCGTTTCTGCTTCAGCCGGATTGCTGGCAGCTAGTTCAACCATTTCGGTAAAACGAGCGCGAAGCTTTAATGCATCTATAGCAGACTTAAAGCTATATGACTGCTCTGCCATACCTGGAATGCCGAAATAATTTGTTTCACTTCCAACCGCAATGAGTACGTAATCATACCCATATTCTGTGCCGCTTTGCGTCATGACTTTCTTGTCTTGAAAGTTTACTCCTGTCACCTGTTCGTTCTTCATCTCAACATTGGTACCTGCCAAAATATCTGTTAATGGCACGCAGGTCTGGTTTGATGTATACCCAACCGCCACGCGGTATAATGTTGGATAATATTCCAAATATGACTTATTTGTCAGCATGGTAATAGAAAGGCCTTGCTGCTTTCCCAATGTACGGGCCAGAGCAAGTGCGGCGTAACCCGCTCCCACAATTACCAATTGCTTTCCGGCCGTAGGTTGTTCGCTCATGAGAAAAAGAGACTATGATAGACACCTCTAGTATGAGGGTTTTCAGGTCAGACGCCAATAGGGGCAGGAATTATTTCATATAACTTTTCAAGACAATTCCACCCCGCAGAGCTTATTCTTCTATTACTTCAAAACTAGCCTCAACCCCAAAATATTCTTTCAAACCAGTTAGAAGTTGCTCTTTAACCTCCTCTAAAAGCCCTTCGTTTGTGCCAGGAACAATCTCTGAAAAAAGTACAAACTTCGTGGTTTCAGGCTGAATACACCCGCGCTGCGCTTGTCGCCACGCAAAGTGACGGGTGGTGATGCCCAAGTCATCGCTGTAACAAATTTCTCCCGCTTGTACTGGCTCGCCCTGTTCGGCCCCTATCGCCAAAAATTCTTCGCCATGTTTGGTAAACCGAAGCTGCTGCGGCCCTTCCAGTTGACCCAAGTCCATGCCGCCCAGGGGCGTCACATTCTTAATGGAAATGGCGTTATAAAAATTCACCAGTGGATTAATAGAAGGTACGCGGCCACCCTTACCAATTCGTTTGACCATAGCCAATATGGAAACCGGGTACTTTCCCATGGAAATACCTGCAACGCCATACATTTCACGCCAAGCAGTCAAATTCTGATGCTCCATGGTTTCAGGTGAAATACCGTCCTGCGCCTCAGCTAACAGCTTTTCCACCTTAGAATTTGCTACCGTATTATTCAGCCCTTCACCACTGACACAGAGTATCTTCATGCCGGGAAATTTTTCCCACAGTTCTGGATGGACCTTCACATGCATAGCGTTGTGTTACGTATATATAAAGAAAAACCGGCCAGTAGCCGGATGAAGAGTCTTCGCAAAATAAAAACCTACCCGGCTATGTAAGGCGGAGGCAATAATACCGGGAGTCAATAATGCGAACAATCATGAGTCTAGTGTAAGCAATCTCTGCAATAATGCAATACAACTTGCAGCCCCTCAAAAGTGGGACTACCATTAACCTAACATACCTAACTTTTCCCTATGGAATCAATTTCCTGGATTGGTGTCATCTTGGCTACAGTATCTTCATTTGTGGTTGGATCACTCTGGTACATGCCCTCAACATTCATGCCAGCGTGGCAGAAAATGACTGGCACTTCTGATGCCGATACAAAGAAAAACTTCCCCATGGCCATGGCGTGGATTTTGGTTGCCTCTCTTGTTACTGCCTATGTTTTGGCCCACTTCATGGTTTATACCCAGTCTGCCACCGGTACCACAGGTGTAACCAACGGATTGCAAACAGCACTTTGGGCTGGACTTGGTCTTTGCGTCACTACGGTTATTACCAGCACAGCCATGGAAAATCGTGACTACAAATATATGGCCATCGTAGCCGGAAATCGTTTGGTTACATTGCTAGTTATGGGTCTCATACTTGGTTTATTCATGAAGTAACTTCATGTTTGGTTGCAGAGAAGTCTGCTGAAGCCGTACACTAAGGTATACCTCCTTATAAATTTGTATGAAATTACCGAAAACTACGCTTCGTCCCCTTGTTGGTCTAGTCATTGTTGCCTTCTTAGGCATCTTTGTTTTCTTCAATTACAACCTGAGCTCTTCACCAAAAGCTGATCTCATACCTGGCGCAACTGCAGTTACCAGTCCTTGTATTAGTAGTAACTACACTGGTGGTGCCCACATAGTATTGGCAGCTGCAACACCTACTCCAACAGCACCTACCAGCCCATGTGGCGGAGGCGGAGGCGGTACCTGTAACTCAGACCAAGTATTACCAAACGTAGTAAACAGCCAGGTTAACGATGGTACAGCCGCAGGAAAAGCAGCCGTTTCCTCTCTTGATGCCCAGGTAAAAGCATTAGGTGCTAGTACCTATTCTTACTTGACTGGTTCACAATTTACTTCGGCCTTTGACCAATGGGTAGCTGGCGGTGGATCAGGTAGCTTCTCTGACTTCGTGAATAGCCAAATAAGCCAGTTTAATTCATCCGCCAACAGCCTACTCCAGGGTATTATTAACGGCAGTGCTGATTCAGTATCAAACGCCCTCTTTAGAAAAGACTACGCTCGCCTAGGACTTAACTGGCAGGGTAGCGGATCAAACAGCGGAAGCTTCTCAGGAAACGGTAGCTATTCTGGTAGCTACAACTACGATGCTACAAAGCTCAAGTTTGGTGGCAGCATGAAAGTTTCCTACAACTTCAGTGCCTTCAGCAAGACCTTAACGGGTAACGCTAGCTACGACTGTAGTATTTCAGATGGTACCGGTTTTGGTAGCATTACAGCCGCAGGAAAACTCACCGGCAGCATCACCTTCACTTCCACAAAGTATGGTTCTGTTACCTTGAACATCCCTGACCTTACCAAGCCAAAGTCTCTTTCACTGACCTGGTGTATCATTGGTGCTTCTTGTAAGACTGGCGCTTCACCTACTGCTACTAGCACAAGCGGCGAGTAACATTTCGAACGAGAAAAGCCACCTTCAGATGAGGGTGGCTTTTTGTTAAACCCCTAGAAATCTGGAACACCGCCGAATAAAAATAGCCCGCACCCAATGGTGCAGGCAGGAATGAGGTCACAACTCCAGTTTAATGAGCTCGCGCACATCAAAAGGTAAGGCTGGATTAAATAATCCACCTTGGAAATGAATGACCCCTAGTGCTGCCCGTTGCGCATCAAAAAGCGGCAACTCACTCAGTTGGTACACTCTTTGATCCGTGGCAGCTAGAACGCAGTACATCAAATCGAGTCGTTCTTCAGAGAGGAAGACGGCTATCTTAAGGTGCTTGCGAAGGTGGAGCGCCATGCGTAGGCCAAATAACGTTCCACTCTTCCGGTAAAGGACGGTGACTCCTTTAAATCCTAATATTTTTAGATCTTCGAACTCTTCTATTTTTTTGAACCCTTGTGAATTATACGGAGAGTGTGTAGGTTTAGCAAACACAAAAAAAGGGCCTTAGGTGATTACTCACCCAAGGCCCTGCGAAAGGTTAGAAGGTCTTCGTCAAAATGCACCGGAACTTGGGGTCTTTGTTTCCCCAAAGATACGCCGCCATGCTGAGTCCGTAGCCAGATCCCAGGCTGAACCGAAATTTCGGGCCATACTGGAACGACGGCTGTGCCTGGGTCTGCTCCCAGGAGATGGACCCAAAGCCCCCAGCCACCGTTTTGCTGACGTTGTAGAGCGCCGAGGCGTCGTTGACGAAGAAGACGGTTGGCCCTCCGTTGAGTGGCGCGTACCCTCCCACCGCCAGGTGGAAATCCACCTTACCCACGGACGTGCCCGCTATCACCCAAGGCTGGAGGAACCAGGCGTTACCCTGGTTATTCCCCGGCCAATAGGCTGCGTAACCGCCGCCGTAGAGATAAGCTGGTCCGTGCGACCAGAGCTTCTTCACCTGACCGAAGTCGTATTCGGGGAAGGCCGTGTTGTAGCCGAAGGCGTAGAGGCCCACGCCGTTCTTGTCCTCCGCACCCAAGGTGTAGGCGGTGATGCCGGCCTTGGTATCAGTGCGGAAGATGGCGTCTTGCGCCTGGGCGATTGCGAAGATAGTAGTCAAGGCAGTGACGAACATAGGAGTAGCAATTTTTTTCATGAGTTAATTTTCCCGAAGTATCTTTTGGAAAGAAGCCTCTGCCGTTTGGCAGAACTCCAATTCCGTATCGTAACCGTAAAACGTGCCCCCTCTTTGGAGGACTTGTCGACCAAGCCGCCCGGTTCCCATGAAGGGATCCAAAACGACCATTCCCGGCCTGAAGTACCAATCAAGCATTAAGGAAATAAATTCCTCGGAAAAAGGACACGGATGCCCTTCTTCATTACTTGGATAGTCATAGTAGAGTATCTGACCCGACTTCTTACTAAAGGTCCCTGAACCCTTTTCGAACACCAAGATTTGATGGCAGTTTGAATGGGCGTTTCCATGAGCCGTAAAGTGCGGATCCCAGCCGTGTTCTGGTAGCTCAATCCCCGCTTGCGTCAACGTAAAGCTGACGTCGCGGTTAACGAGTACCAAGGATGTACCTTCAAAGAACTGCTGAATAAGGCCGCTCAGGGCAATGTATGATCCATTTGCGTACATAGTGTCAGCGCATTCAACCACCAGTGATCCACCAGGCCTTAAGATTCTTTCACATTCCTTAAAAACCTGGCGAAGCATATGAACGTACTCACTGTGTGGAGCGCTATCTGGGTTAGACCCATACCGCGTTCCAATGTTGTAGGGAGGGCCGGCAACAACCAAGTCAACCGACTGGTCATCCACCTCCTCCATTGAAATTGACGATTTGTTAAAGATCCTGTAATTCATAGTTTTCTCGCCTCCAAGTAAGTTTTTGAGACTTCCTCATTGCGATTTGTCACTATACCCTCCGAACCTTAAAATGTCAATTATTATTTCAACATTAATTTTTAATAATCATGATTAAATCTGTAAAAGTCATGATTAAATTGTTGATAATTTTTCAACAACATGCTATACTTTATTCATGATTGAATCACTTTTAGAGCAACTTGGCCTCAGCCCCAAAGAAACACAGGTGTACCTCACCGTACTTAAAAGTGGCAGTATTTCCCCTGCTCAAGTAGCAAAGGTGACTAAAATTAATCGCACCACGGTTTATTCTCTAGCCAAAGACCTCATTGATCGTGGCATCATTACCCAAGACTTTGGTTCGGCCACTCGCCACCTTATGGCACTCCCACCCGAAGACCTCATGCAGCTTGCCCGCAGAGAAGAACGTGAACTAGAAAAGAAAAAGCGGACTATTCAGTCCGCCATTGCGGCGCTCCAACCTATTGCCCAGAGCGTAAAATACGCCATCCCAAAGATTACCTTCATGACAGAAGAAGACATTGACCAGTTCATGCGTCGCCGCACACCCCTCTGGAATGAAAGCGCGCACAGAACAGACAATGCCTTTTGGGGTTTCCAAGACCCAGAACTCCTCAACTCTTATGGGGATTGGATTGACTGGTACTGGAGCCAACCAAGCTCTAAAGGTGTTTCCGGCAAACTCATGACAAATGAGTCACCTTTGGAAGATATTTACACACCCAAACATAGGGCTGTACGGCACGTCAAATACTGGGAAAAGGCTAAAGAATATACAGCAGCCATCTGGGCAGTTGGTGACTTCATTGTCATGATGATGATTGCAGAACACCCCCACTATTTAGTGGAAATTCATGATGCAGTACTTGCAGAGAACATGCGTGCCACCTTTAGGGGTATTTGGGAAAGTATTCCTTAGGCAATCTGGTAACTTACTCTCAAAACGTCTCCTTTAAGCTTAATTTTCCGTAAGCTAACGGTACCAATTTCCTTGAGGGATCTTACATGAGTACCGCCGCAGGGTATCCCGTAATCCCCCATAAACACCACGCGGGCAGGGCGATTCGTAGGCACGTTTTCAGGTACAAAGAGTAATTTTTCCTTCATTTCGGGAAGTGTCATGAACTCAATGCGCACCGGTAAATCTTCTGCGATGAGTTCTGCGCATGCCTGTTCAATCTTTGCAGTTGCCTCTGATATATCGATGCCCGATACATCACCTCCATACTCAACATACGGACCTTCAGGAAAACTATAACCTTTCCCCGGAATCCAGGTATAGCCAGCGCGATGAACGGCCATATCAATGAGGTGACCGGCAGAATGCGCCCGCGAATTTAAGGCACGACGTGTGCCATCAACATGACATGCCACCTTTTCGCCAACAGCTAGTTCTCCCTCCAAAGTGCCTATGTGCTGTACAACACCTTCAATATTTCGAACCTCACTCACCTTAAAAACTCCATACTTACCGCGGATTTCTCCTTGGTCATACGGCTGACCGCCGCCCTGTGGATAGAAAATAGTGCCTGGCAAAATCATGATATTGGCCCCAACCTCCTCAACCAGGGTCTCGTATTCTAGTAGCTCACCATTGGTCATGTAGAGCAGCTCTGTGTTCATTTGTCATAAAGTTTAGAAAGTAATTTACAGGTTATCAATTGACTTTTAATCTGTCAATTGTCTATAATAATGACAACATGCAATCCTACTCCACACTCCTAACTTCCCTTGGACTTTCAGATAAAGAAAGCGCGCTCTACCTGTCATTACTAGAACTTGGCACGGCAGATGTCTCACTCATTGCTCGCAAGGCACAAGTGAAGCGCTCTACCGCCTATCTCCTCTTAGATGGCATGGCCCAGAAAGGCTTTGTGGCACTTCAGGAAGCAACGGGCAGACAGTACACCGCCGAAGACCCGCAGAAACTTCTGGCCCAAGAAAAAACAAAGCTACAACAATTTGAAAAAGCCCTCCCCGGCCTCTTAGGTCTTGCCAGCCACAGCGAGAATAAACCTGGCACTCGCTTCTTCACCGGCATTGAAGGCATTAAGGCCGTATACGAAGAAAGCCTCTTACAGCCTAACGGTACGGAGATGCTCTCCATAGGCAACGCGGAAGCGGTGGAGGCGGCAATTGATGACTTCGTGAACTGGTACATCATGCGGCGAGTAGCCCACAACTTGCCCATGCGCTCCATTATTCCTGCCACGAAAGAAGGCCTCTTAACATCCGCCAGAGACGATGTAGAGCTCCGGCAAACCCGCGTGCTGGATCCCTCTGAATTCACGGAACCCGTAGAACTCATGATTTACGGTAACAAGGTGGCGGCCGTTTCGTTTGTGGCCAATGAGCTCATTGGCGTCATCATTGAAAGTGCCGTTTTGGCAACAGTGCATCGCCAGATGTTTGAGGTAATGTGGAAGGCTAGTCGAGAGAAATAAAAAAGCCCCCAATGGACAAGCCCCTGGGAGCCTTCTTAAGAATTACATCGTAGGAATAACCTCGTACACTTCAACAGAAGCACCCATCTCAAGCACTGGGCACATGCCAGCGACTTTGACGGCAACATCCATGCTCTCAAGCTTCAAGATAGAGTAACCAGTAATGCCAGAGCCACCGTTCTTTACGGTACCATCTGCCATAACGGTCTTTGCCTCGCCACATGGGTTGCCAGAGTCTACAACGCCTTCACCAATTTGCTTGAACCATTCGCTCCAAGCGGCCCACATTTTGTCTTGGGCTTCTTTACCTTCTGGCATTCCACTACCGCCCTTATAGGCGAAAAGAAAATTCTTCATACGTTTCCTGTTACTTAACTAATAAACTAGAGAGATTTGAAAGGGCACCGTCCCAGCCACTCTTATGGCCCTGCAACGAAGCTTCCGTGGCGAAGTGTTCGTGCAAAAGCGTTAATTCTGTTTGGTTGGGAGTTAACTCTTTGAGGAGCACCGTCACCAAAGTTTCCGGTGACTCTGTATCGCCCAGCCAGCCCCAGCTAAAAACCAGCTTGTACGGGGGTTCAATTTCCTTGTATGTTCCCATGGCCACATCGGTTCCATGATCTGGTCCCTGCATGGTAATACTGTACTTTCCACCTATGGTAGAATCTACGGCTGCAGCAGGTGTGGTGTATCCTTCCGGATGATGCCATTCCTTCAGTTCTTGCGGGTCAATCCAGGCCTTAAATACCTTTTCTATGGGAGCGTTGATGACTTTTTTCAATGTAATTGAAAGTGGTTCCATGGAGTTATTTCGTTAGGTGTTTTTCTAGGGCATCAAGTTGATTGGTCCAGTATTGTTCGTAGAAATTCAGGTAGCGTGAAGCTTCTTGAATAGCGGCTGGCGACAGATGTACAAAGCGCTCCCTGCCCTGCTTGCGACGAACAATGAGCTGCGCCTTTTCCAACACGGTAAGGTGCTTGGAAATAGCGGCCATGGAAATGTTGTATGCATCAGCTAGAGCGGAAATTGTTTGTTCGCCTCCAGAGACGCGCTGAAGAATATCGCGTCGTACCGGATTGGCCAGCGAACCAAAAACATCGTCTAAATTGAGTGAATACTTAACCATGTAGTTAAGTATTAAACGTTTATGAGAGGACTGTCAACACGTCATACTTTTTCGTGCCAGCGTCATAGTTGGTTACAATCTCGTATTTTTGCACTTCCACAAGGTCTTCATGAAAAACTCCCTCGGTTGCATTGAGCTTTCCCAGGAGTAACTGCGGAACGGTAAGCGTAGTAAGGCGAACATTAGCTTCCAAAAAATAAAAATCCCTTGTACCATTTTCAACGATGAAATCTATGCCCCAAAACCCCTGATAATTCTTCAACGGGCCCTCTTTTAACGCATCTATGCAGATAGTAAGTGGTTTCAAGATGTAAGATTCCAACGTTGCTACATCGTGGAGTTTTCCCCCCAAGCAAGAAAGCGATGAGGTTTCAGAAAACAAAAGTTCGCTCCATCCAAAGATGATGGTGTCTGATCCATTCGAGTAAAGTGAAGCACTACATGAAACACCCTGAATAAATTGCTCCTGGTACCATCCTTCGTTTTCTTTAACCACCTGAGTAAAGGGTACCCCATCTAAATTGTGTGTCTGGTCAGGATGCCAAACCTCTAACCCTCCGCAGCCAAAAGAATTCTTTAATAAGAATCCCTTTGCTGCCTGGTGTACGCCTCTTTTCCACGCCGGGGTGAGGTTTGAGGGTATCGATAATTTTTGCAATATCTTATCGTTGTTTTTGCGATAATCTGGAAACGAGTAGCTCAGAAGCTTCCCCTTTTCCGCCGCCAAAGCATCAAGAGCCGGATGAGCCACCCCTGCCCAGATTTCATCAATTGCATCCCACTGAGAAAATTCTTGGAGACGCTGAGCTAGCGGTTTCAAAAGTTCGGAAGAATGGCTTGCTACTACATATTCCACCCCAGGCACCTCTTTGTAGAGCGGCAGTGCCTCTTGGTTCATGACCGCCCAACCTTTTTCAATGACCGGTAAGAGCATGTTTTCATAGTAGGAAACCCACCAACTATTCTCACTAACGGCACTACTACAAGCACGAAAGTCTACGGCAAAAAGCGTTCTTGCATTACGAAGTTCCGGAATATGGTGAGGCTGCAAGCGAAAAGCTTCTATATGATGCATATGCTAAGTATACAACCCCAAATTGAGCAAATGCTAAAATAGAGAAACACTATGCTTTTCTTCACAAACTCTTCATCAACCATTTACTACAGTTACTATAGTAATTGACCAACTTTCTTATTTCATGAAAAAACTTGTCCTCTCTGGCGCCGTTATTCTTGCCTTCATACTCTATGGACTTCATCAGCAAAGTGAAGACAACAGTATTCATATTGTTGAACCTGCAAGTTTAACACTCGCCTCGCCTCTTCCTACCACCACTGACACTCCTACACCAAGTGAGACGCCATCTTCTAGCCCTACCGCAGGAGGATCCACACCCACGGCTACCCCCACCCGTACTCCTACCAGCACACCCACGCCAACCTCCACTGGCAAATATAAAGATGGTACATACACAGGTTCGGCGGCAAACGCTTTCTATGGCAACATTCAGGTTCAAGCTGTCATTAAGAATGGAAAAATTACAGCGGTAAAATTCCTCCAGTACCCTAATGACCGCTCTACTTCGGTCCAAATCAACTCTCAAGCCATGCCCTATCTACAGCAGGAAGCCATTCAGGCTCAAAGCGCTCAGGTAGATGGTGTTTCAGGAGCTTCTGATAGTAGCCAGGCCTTCATTGAAAGTCTCTCGTCTGCTCTTCAACAAGCAAGCTAAATGAAGCATACGCGAACTATTATGGGCATGCCGGTAACCATAGAAGTTGTGGATAGTCACGCCACTCTTCAAGATTTTGAGCAGGTTTTTGATTGCTTCGTGGCTATTGATGAAAGATTTAGCACGTACAAAGAAAGTAGTGAAATTTCGCTCATCAACAACGGCGCACTTCCTGAAGAAGAGTGGAGTAATGACATGAAAGAAATCATGGTCGCATGCGAAAAAACAAAACTAGAAACCCATGGGTTTTTTGATATCGCTCATAATGGCCTTCTAGATCCTTCCGGCTATGTAAAAGGATGGGCTATTCAGCAGGGAGCAACTCTTCTACAAAAAGCTGGTTTTCAAAATTATTACGTAGAGATAGCCGGAGACCTCCAGGTGGCAGGTTATAATTCAGAAGGTCAACCTTGGGTCATTGGTATTCGTAATCCTTTTAATGGAGAAGAAGTTATTAAACGTGTCGCACTAGAGAATAAAGGAATGGCCACTTCAGGCACGTATATTCGTGGGCAACACGTTTATAACCCGCACAATGCAAGTGAAAAACTTACGGATATTGTGAGTCTCACCGTCATTGGGCCAGCCATTGTGGATGCAGACCGCTACGCAACCGCAGCTTTCGCCATGGGTGCAGAAGGCATCTCATTCATTGCTTCACTTCCTGACTTTGAGGGGTATCAAATTGATGCAAAAAAAATGGCCACCTTCACGCCTGGATTTAATCAGTACGTCCTCTCCTAATGCTTCACTCCATAGATTACATCCTGGACCGGGTGACCATGTATCGTTTGGCACTCTACTACCTCATTGCCATTCTATTGGTGGCCGTTGGCCTGAGTGCACTGGGTATTTTACCCTACACTGCTTTGGGAATTTTAGCGTCAACGGCAGCCATGCTGGCCATCTGCTTCGTTACAAATGTTATTTTCTCCGTAGTTTTTGATGCACCCACCAACATTGAATCTTTCTACATTACGGCCCTCATTTTGGTGTGCATTTTGCCACCCATCCAATCTGTACATGATCTACCACTTTTGGGCTGGGCCGCTCTCCTCTCAATGGCCTCAAAGTACATCTTGGCCATTCGTAACAAGCATGTCTTTAACCCCGCCGCCATTGCGGTAGTGCTCACGGCTTTCTGGCTACACTACTCAGCAACCTGGTGGATTGGCACAGCCTGGATGCTCCCCATCATTGTCATCGGTGGTTTGCTCATGATACGAAAAATGCGCCATTATGATCTGGTTTTCTACTTTTTCTTGGCCAGTTTTGTAACGGTTGGCCTGTTTAGCATTGCCACTGGCAATAACCTCGGTACGGCATTTACTCAGTTAGTAGTGCGCTCACCACTCTTTTTCTTTGGCTTCGTCATGCTGACAGAACCGCTTACCAGCCCACCCACTAAGTTCTTGCAAGCGCTCTACGGTGGCCTCATAGGTATCCTTTTTGCCCCACAAACCCATCTTGGCAGCCTCTACTTTACTCCGGAACTTGCCTTGGTAATTGGTAACGTCTTCTCCTACTTGATAAGCCCAAAAATTAAGGAGCGATTGCTCCTTACAAAGAGCCAGCCTCTTTCCCCAGATATTATTGAGTTTGATTTTAAGCCTGCCCGACCATTTTCTTTCTTGCCCGGACAGTACATGGAATTCACTTTGCCACACGTACAGAGCGATAGTCGAGGTAACCGTCGATACTTCACCCTGGCCTCTTCCCCAACTGAACAAGAAGTTAAACTTGGCGTAAAGTTCTACCCTGATAGCAGCAGCTTCAAGAAGAGCATGGCCACACTTTCTCAAGGCCAAACACTCATGACTGGCCAGCTGGCTGGCGACTTTACCCTACCCGCTAACCCACAAGAAAAACTGGTGTTCATCGCCGGCGGCATTGGTATTACGCCGTTTCGTAGCATGTTGAAATATCTCATTGATACTAACGAACAGAGAGATGTTACCCTCCTTTATTCCAACAAAGGACCGCAAGATATTGTCTATAAGGACGTTTTTGACCAGGCAGAACTACAATTGAACACGAAGGTAATTTATAGTTTCACCGCTACCATGCCACAAGGTTGGACTGGAAGAACCGGCCGCATAAACGAAGCAATGATTACTGAGGATATTCCAGACTTTGCAGCGTGTTTATTCTATATTTCCGGCCCTCAAGCAATGGTTGCTAGCACAGAAACAGTACTTCACAAGGTGGGCGTAAAGCCCTCACAGATTAAAAAAGACTTCTTCCCTGGCCTTGTGTGAATTACAGCGGTATGATGGATACACTATGGTTTTCTTCCCTTATCGTGATCTCCCTCCAGCTATTCGTCGACGCATTCTCATAGGCACCAGCAGCGTTGCGGCCATTGTGCTCATTGGTGGTGGTGTTTGGTTTGGCCTCAGCAGACGTCATCCTGCCACCACGGTAGCAGTCACAACTTCTCCTACGCCCACCCCAACGGCAGCTACACCTACTCCGCCTACTCCAACACCCACACCGGTCACCGTTCCATCACACTTAAGTGGCTTGGCAGTTGCACCAGGCACGGAAGATTTGCGACCTCTTGCAGTCATGATTGAGAATACGCCAGAGGCACGTCCTCAGGCCGGCTTAGGCGAAGCAGATATTGTCTATGAGGCCGTCGCCGAAGGTGGCATCACTCGCTTCATGGCCGTCTATGGTAACGCAAGCACGCCAGTAACGGTGGGGCCAGTTCGGAGCGCTCGTCCGTACTATGTAGATTTTGCTCAAGAATTAGGTGCCATGTATGCCCACGCTGGTGGCAGTCAGCTTGGCTTGGCTGAAATTAGTAACACTGGTGTACCCAACTTAGATGGGTTGGCCATTGGGGCGCCCATTTTTTATCGAAGTAATCCTCATAACGTAGCTTCTGAACACACGCTTTACTCTTCTACAGATAAACTTTGGAACTACGCCGCCTCACGCTATACCGCCACCGGCACCTACATACCCTGGAAATTTGCCGCTGATACACCCGCTTCCGCACCTACCTCAACCAAGATTACAACCAGCGTTTCTGCTGCTCCCTATAATGTGGAGTGGGACTACGACGCAGCCAGTAATTCTTACCTTCGCTCAGAAGGCGGTGCGCCACACATTGATATGAACACCAACAAACAGATTGCCGTGAAAAACGTCATCTTAGAGACCGCCAAACGCATAGACTCAACCGAAAGCTACGGAAGTATTACCAAGCCCATCAGTCTCTACACCATTACCGGCAGTGGCCAGGCGCTCATTTTCCAAAATGGTATCGTCACCAAAGGTACCTGGAAAAAAGATGGTAGCAACCGCACAATCTACTCAGATGCCAATGGAAATGAAATCAGCTTCGTGGCTGGCGAAACCTGGATTCAACTTGTAGAAACCACCAGCAAAGTAACGTACTAGTTACTCTTTCAACCAGAATTCAGCAAAAAAGCGCTCCTGAGGAACGCCTTTTTTGTGCCATGCTTCAATGAGTGGTGCAATTTCGTGAAAACCCGGGATGCTAGCGGCGGGCGGTACGGTATCTGGTACTTCCCAAAATAGTTCTTCTTTATCCAAGATGGGCTGACCCTCAATTTTAACAGTGAACACATGGAAGAGCGTGTGAATGAGTGATTCTCCGCTCCCCACACCCACATACACTTCCCCTGCGTGCACCAACGGCACTACCACACCAAGTTTGTCATGACATTCCCGTTCCGCAGATTCGGCAATCTTTTCGCCCAAATGCACCTTGCCATACGGAAAGCCAATCAAGCCTCGGTACGGTTCTTGTTGACGTCTGTAGAGTAAATAAGCACCCTTGGTACCCTTGAGCGCAATGAGCGTCACAATTTTTGGCTGAATACGAATTCCTAATCCGTCTTCCCGTAACGTATCCACGTATTGCTTACCTTCGGCGGTAAGCGCATAACCTTCAGGAACTTTTTTCACGATGCCCTCTTTTATGAGCGCGCGGAGGTGATAGACAAACACATTTCCCTCCACCCGTGTTGGCTTCAGATAGCCATATCGGGCCGGCGATTGCTCACGGAGGCGGGCTAGAATAGCCAGCTGAATCTTGTGAGGCAGCTTTTCCATGTATGTACAGAGTATCACACGGGAGATAATTGTCGACTCAACATTTTTCGACTAGAAATGGCACCCCAAGGGCATTATGGTGACCATACAGACAATCCCTTCATAACTAGTCCCACTTCACTCTTTCCACAACACAGCGCCTTTAACGCTGCAGCCATGGCAAGAGGGACTGGTCCTCCGTTCTCAACATGAGACGAAAAGGGGTTAATTCGGAAGCACAATTACCTTCCAGCCTGGCAGTTAACTCTGCCAGGCCTCCTTTCGTACCAAATGTTAGAGACTCTGGTTGGGATATCCTTTTTCGCCCATGCACGAAGTGAACGCTGCAGAGTATCCACTGTAATCGGTATCGTCCACCGTAGCGTTAAGAGCCACTCTTTGGCAGTCATTACGTACATTAGCTAGCTTGGTTTGAGCTACGTCTCTGGTGGCAGAGAATGAGGAAAATAAGCCAATAGGAAGGAAAATAAGCGCAACAAGCCGTCGAATATTAGCCGAAGTTTGCATTGGTTCTTCTAAAACAGGCCCACGTACCCCTAAAGTTGAGCTGGATTGATCAAATGTATCGCTATTTTGTGGACTGAGCCATAGTCCGATGAGTGCAAAAAATGTCAGAATCCACCATTGTACAGAATCAAAATTAAATCCCGTGGGATACAAAATAGCTGCTCCAGCAAGTACTGCTATATAAACTATAGTTACAATGAAGGCAATAATATACGAACGCGCAATAAAGTTTTGCTGGCGTTCATCATCTTGATCTTCTCTTGCCACTAACACCTCAGCAACCTCAAGACGATTAGCAAGAGCAGGATCTCTATTTTCAGGAGGTATTTGATCAGATTCTTCCATATTACTATCATACAATAAAAAGGGCCTGTCATTTCTGACAAGCCCGAAGGCCTATGCCCGCTCGCGCGAGGGTAGGTCTTCTGGAACGGTGTGCCTGACGATATCTCTTCGGAAGAGAAGTCCGTCGCCGGTGAAATAGTAGAGACAGGTAATGCTACCTCTGTCGCCATCCGTCCAACCGGTGGAGGTAAGCCCAAACTGGGCACAATCTTGATCGCGCTCGGTTAGAAGCTGATCATATGATCTACCTCTGCCTCCATAAAGGAACTCGTGCTCAAGATTTGCCAGGCGGATATGCATGACGATGGTGGGCGTCACCACAAAGAGCGCGAAGCCTCCCGCCAAGCATAGCGCCAAGGCCCCCTTCACCTTGCTGGGGAGGGAATTTCCTAAAGAAACCCCCAACAGAAGAATCTCAATTATTCCGAATACGACGATGAGCACGAAAACATCGATCAAACTGATTGCCGTTGCCAGGTAAAACCCAACAACGAGAATGCCGAGAATTCCAGGAAACACTGCTTTCTTCATTGCTTTCAACCAGGGTAGAAACCCCTAGCGTAGGCCAAATTCAAACAGAATCAGGCCTACAAAGGAATATCTATTTGTTTTCGTGATTAGCAATCTCTTTGTGAAGGAGGATGCGGTGGGCCCATGTTCTCCCCTGCAGGTTTACACTGTGTTTTACCACACTTTCCGCATTTTTACCATCCTTACGGATAATACCAACGCAGTAGTAGACCATTGGTGCTCGTTCAGACATTGCTGCTACATAATCCGCATGTTTGTTGCCATACACACCTTCCAAGAACTCGTGGGTATACATAGGTTCGAAGACATTCGTATACGTCACAGAAGCACCGGGGATAAGCTTGGGAATGTAATCCAGAAATTCTGGACCGGCTTCCGTCCCAACGGCCATCTGGTTAAAGAAGATGATACCATTTTCCGCCACATGTGCGCCGGCGATGGCCAACTGGTTGCGAAATTCCTCCTGACCATCTGAGCCACCACGCGCATGTTGCGGGATCTTTTCGGCCACACTCTCTGGATAGAGATGGTAAGGCGGATAGAGTCCAATAACCTTTACCGAAGCCTCGGGAAGCATGTCTTTTGCGTACTGGCCAAACTTAAGCTCAAAACTCACGCCGTTCAGTGCAGCATTTTGCCGTGCATGTTCAATAGCGCGCGGACTCTTATCAATGGCCACAATCTTCGTTCCGGGAAAATGCTTCGCCACTAAAATAGAGAAGACACCACTACCGGTTCCAACGTCGGCAAAATCAAGCGTGCCACCTGATTCTTTCAGGGCTTTTGCTATATATGGTTGGACAAATTCCCACGTGAACGGTTGTTCTTCGTGGAAAATGGCCATGACGTTGTCAGCACTTTCTTCACGCTTGCGAGTAATAGGATCAACCATCAAAGAAATGCCCGCAAATTGGGCATTATCGTCATACATTCCGGGAGTTTTCATAGAGTAAGGTTTCCTTGTAAAAGTGGAGAAATAATTCCCTCTAGTTCTGGCTCCACCCCCGGAGGAGTGAAGCAAGATAAGAGGTCAGAACCGAAGTTCTGTCCTGAGGCGAATGGCGTGAGTCTCGGCGTTAGCCTGAACCCGTACCGACCAGTTCGCATGTGAAATTACCGGTCCAAACCAGTAGCTGGGCACCGATCCGTAGGGAGCGGTAAACGCGGCCTCAAGGCCAGCATCATAACCACCCGATACGTGGGTAGTGACCCGCATACCATCTGAAAACAACATTTTAAAGTTGTTATCCAGTGGCTGGTAGTAGCCCATGGTTCCCGAGAACCCGATGGTGCTCTTGGTGTTCCAAGCGGCGAACGGAATGGCGAAGTGCTCGCCCGTTACCGGCCAGACGGCGTAGTATCCTCCGAAGAGGACCGCAGCCTGTTGCTTGGTGGAGTTGACCCGGAACAACTTCCCTATTTCTAGGTCAGGTGCCTTGGTATCAACTCCGAAACCCCAGAGCTCCAACCCGGTCTTGCCATCAAAGACGGCTACCGTGGTTGCCAACCCATTCTGGCCTCTGTCCTGCCGAAGCAATCCAGAAACCTGTGCGGAGGCGGTTGCAACAAAAGCGGCGAGAACGACGAGAATGGAAGCTAATCTAGTTGTCATGGTGTTTTCCGCAGTGAGAGCCTAATTCCCTCTCAAACTGTTGGCAGCATTGTATCACCAAAATACATTTTTGTCAAGTATTATGACGGTAATAATTATTAATTAACCTTATAATTGACATTTAATCATGACAATGTTATACTACTGTCAATAATTATGACTACACAAAACACAGAACTTATTACCACTCTCTCCCTGCTTGGCCTCCCTGAAAATGAGGCGAAGGTCTACCTGGCTGCCCTAGAAATTGGCACAGGTTCCGTGTGGGACATTGCCAAACTCAGCGGCGTTAAGCGTCCAACTTGTTATGTCATCTTGGAAAAAATGGCCTCCCAGGGCGTGGCCTATACCAGCAGTGATGTAAAACGCACGGTCTATTCTGTCATCTCCCCTAAAGAACTCATTGCCACGTTTGAGCAGCGCACCAAAATAGTGAGTCAGAAGTTATCTGAACTTGAAGCCGTTTCTAGTAAGACTGCATATAAGCCGGCTATTCGTTTATATGAAGGAGTAGATAGTATTAAGAAAATTTATGATCTAGCCATTGCAGAGAGCGGTGGTGAGGTGCTCATCTACGGCACCGGCCAGGTACTTGATACATTGCCAGGCTTTTTTGAAGATTGGACTATCCGTCGATCCAAGAAGAATAGGGACCTCCGCATCATCTTTGCTGACGTACCAAAAGGTCGCCACATTCAAAAAATTACCAAACCGGAACAGCATCGCTATCCCCGCTACCTTCCTAAAGACATCTTTAACCCAGAACAAGAAGTATGTATTTTTGACAACTATATTGCGTACGTGGCCATCTTAGACAAGCAGCCATTTGCTACACTCATTGAAAGTCGTTTATTTGCGGATTTTGAGAAACAACGTTTTGAGATTATGTGGAATCTTGCTCAAGAATAATTATTTTTATGCCAGAAAAAACCTGCACACACCTCGATCAAATCCACAAAGTTACTCCACACACTCTTGGAGTCTGTGAAGACTGCCAAAAAACCGGTGATACCTGGGTCCACCTTCGCATGTGCCTCACCTGCGGACACGTTGGCTGCTGCGATAGCTCCAAGAACAAACATGCCACCAAACACTTCCATGAAACACAGCACGCCATCATGCAGTCAGCGGAACCCGGTGAAGACTGGAAGTGGTGCTATGTTGACGAAATGTACGTTGACTAATCCTGGACGGCCTCTTCCAATTTAGCTACTTCAATTTTGCTCATTTTCAGCATGGCCTCTAGTGCTCGCTTGGCTTTTACGGGATCAGAATTACCAAGACATTCGCCTAAGGCCTTTGGAATAACCTGCCAAGAAAGTCCGTATTTGTCCTTCAACCATCCGCAACGACTCTCTTCGCCACCCTCTAGAAGCTTTTCCCAGTAGTAGTCCACTTCTGCTTGATCTTTGCAGCTGATGAACATGGAGATGGCTTCGTTGAACTTGAATTGAGGACCCGCATTCATACCCATGAAAGACTGACCATTTAATTCAAACTCCACGCCCATACCATTAGAGCTTACAACCTTAGAGTCTTTAAAAATAGAACAGTAGAAGATCATGGCTTCTTGCGCGTTATCATCAAACCAAAGGAACGGGGTAACGGTAGACATACAGGAGTGATTAGGAATGTACACGTTTATCTTAACAAAAAAGGCCGCGTCACGGGTGGTGAAGCGGCAATGGGAAATGTGCCCTAGATAGGCTGAACGATGTACACGATGCCATCGCCGTTTCGCTGCCAACAGTGCCAGAATGCCTGACGATCGTAGATGACCGGACTACTGCTTAACGGATCGTTCACGATGACGTTTCCGTCCTTCGTAAAGCCCACGATGACCACCATGTGACCGGCGGATTTTTCCTGGAGCACTCCATATAACTCTCCGGGTTTCCAACTGATGCTTGCAATCACGGGCTCACCGTTTAGGATGCAATCCTCAACCTGTGACCAAGCAGAGAACTTTGCCACATACGCCAGCCAACCGCTTGCCTCAATGAGGCTGGAAAGCACGGCGACGTTTATTCCCCAAACACCATATGAAATGGGCGAGACGGGATCGTAGCAACTAGGCGCTACGCCTTGGATTTTGAATGAACCCCCGGTGAAGTAGTTGGCTACCATGGTGACGCAGGTTGGCGCGCAAATCCACGGCCATGGGGTGCCGTAATAATTGCTGCTCTCGTCCATGACAACCTCTGGGTAGAGGCTGGGATCGCCGCCATCGGTTAGCTGGCAAAGAGGCTTTACATCCAGGTGGCTTCCCCACGCTGCATGCCGTTCCATATCGCAAACCAGTGCCAGTTGCTGGTGTGGGAACCAACATTCTGCGATGCTGACGTCCCGCACCTGAGGTGGCACCTTCGTTCGGAAAGAAACCTGAACCTTTTGAGCGCCTTGTGGCACCGCAATAAGATCCGCATCCTCCTTGGCAATGGCAACATCTTGCGAGCTGCACCAGCTGATGCCGTTGTAACCAAAGCGTCGTTGCCTCTGGGTGATGGAGGTCTGACTAAACTGAAACCTGACACATACGTCCACCGGGTACGTGGTAAATTCGGCATTCACCGAGAGCACGATGCTCTTTGTGCCGGCCGAAATGGGCACCCAATGGCAGTCAACAAATCCGTCAACGACATCCCCACTTGCTAGCGTGGTTCTTCTTAATGTACCTAATGCTCCTTGCAATTTCTTCTCCTGCTCCCATGAGCAATGGCAGGATACTATCAGAAAAAGTGGAATAAATCTAGCTTCCAGAAGGAAACTCCACAAAAAAGTCGCCCTCCCAATTGGGAAAAGCGACCTTGTAAATGAGTTTGACCCCCCTGCGCCGTGATGGTTACGGGGTAACCAGAGTAATGGCCAACCAGTCGAACACCGAGTGTTTCTTGTAATTGTCCAGCGTGAGCGGGATTACCGGATTTCGCAGGCTGAACGAGTAGGTGTTGCCTTCGGCGAAGTTGAATTTGTCCAAATCGGAAGGCATTGTATGGGACGGCACGAAGAGTTGCCCGCGGTGGTGGTTGTTATCCAAGGTATGGACAACTTGTCCGCCCTCCCTTGTTGGCTCAACCGACCAAATGAAGTAGGTTCGCCCCTTTTGGGCGAGCTGATCCGCATGCTCCTTCATTCCGTCAACGTACGCGTTCATTGCCGCGTTTTTGGCCGCCAAGACCTTGGCCGCTGCCTCTTTCTCCGCTGGAGTTTGCGTGGGATGAACCACGGCATAAATCACAGCGAAAATTGCGGCAATGACGAGTAGGGCAAGCATGGCGCCAAGAAAACTACATCCTCTTGATCTTCTATACATTCTCTCTCCAAACAAGCTCACTTCGTAGAGCACAACGTCAGCCGTTGCTGAGACCACATATCTCTAAAGGAGAAACTGCGTGAGCAGTTCCCTCAAGATGGAGGCATCATAGCAGAATTATGAAGGAAAATAAACCCTATTGCTCTGCGAATATTAGAGCATTTGGCACATTTCTTCCTGGCCCAAGCTTGTAGGCATTTTTGTAGACCATACCAACGGATCCTCCGCCATCAATGTTCAATGCGGCATCCATGCCAAGAGATTGCATGACGTGACCCAAATCATCAATAGTTGCTCCGCCCACATCTACTACATAGAGCGTCTGACCTTTTAGACCAATGGCTCCCCGTGTGGAGTGGGTGGTAGTTTGTTCGCTATCAAGGGTACTATCATCAACCACATCCTGCCCACCATAGACCAGAATTGGTGCGCAACTAATGCCGGCAAAAAGGTTGACCCCAGAGCTAGAGTAATCCACCCAATGGCGCAGGAATGTGGCGTGTCCGTTGGCATCAAAAACCAGGAAAGGATCCTGTTCGCCCAACGTATTGTTAGGGTTAATCATCTTCTGTAAGCGTGAATTATACTGCTTCCAGTAGAAAGAGTTGGTCTTACCGGCACAGTCGGCATAGGCGGTGGGGCAGAAATAGCTACCGTTTATGCCGGCAAAACCGCCATCTTGTTGCACATAGCTTATGACGGATTGTACTGGGCAATTATTGGTGCAATCGTCGTCGTTTGCCGTATCTTCCATGACCTTGATGTGACCACTTCCTAGGTCAAAGGTCATCATGGTTACGGCAAAACCGTTCACTGTGGTCTTGGAATAGGTGCTATAGGCCGTAGAATCACTAGTTGTTGGAGTAGCGGTTGGAGTAGGAGTAGGTTTTACCGTTGGCTTAGCAGTAGGTTTTGGTGTGGCCGTTGGCGTAGGGGTAGCAGTTGGGGTTGGGGTTGGAGTAGGTGGTGGCACAATTGCCATAGCAATATCTTTTGTGGAAATTTGCTGTGCGGTAATTATGACCCCATCCACGCTGTAGTCTATATAGTTGGTCAAGGTAGCGGTGAGAGTATAGGTGGCCGCATCTACTTTAAAGGAGTAGGTACCGTTAGCATCGGTGGTCGTTGTATTAACGGTTTGTCCAGCTGAAACAAGGTTAACCGTTACAGCCGCTAATGGGCTGGTTCCATCTGTTACCGTGCCACTCAGCGTCCCCTTTTTGGCTTCCGCTGCGGCATCTGCGGTTTGCTTTGCGGTTACTAATGCCGTCAAAGATGCGGCTTGCGTTGAAATTAATTGAATGGCCTCAGCGTACTTACGCCCGATTATATCGCTTTGAATCTTGGTGTACTGACTTGTCACACCAGTTACGACAATGCCATTATTACTATCAGTAATGACTTGTTTCTGGAGCACTTGGAACTTTTGAATAGCTTCGTGCTGCTGCGCAAGTTCATTCTGCACAATCTGCGCGTTGTGCTGGGTTGTAGTTGCGTGCCGACGGGCATATGCAACACCAATTCCACCTGCAATCAATAAGAGTAAACAAAGGCTATATACCAAAATTCTCACCTTGTGGCGACGAAGAAAACCAAGAAATTCGGGTTTCAAGAAGCGCATGTCTGTAGTATACAATAAAGCTATCTAATCTCTCTTTTACCGCTATGAACAATGTCACATTCTTTGAGATACAAGCAAGCGTGCCGGAAAAAGCTATCGCCTTTTACCAAGCCCTCTTTGGCTGGACTTTTGTTAAACAAGCTATGCCCATTCCCTATTGGCAGATTCAAGGCGCCGGTATTAATGGAGGCCTCCTTCAAAGACCAGCTCCCGCTCCTGAAGGTCTGGTTGGTACTAATGCCTTTACGTGTTCAATACAAGTAGAAAATTTCGATGAAATGAGCTCTCAAATCTTAGCACAGGGTGGCAGTGTAGCATTAGAAAAATTTGCCGTTCCAGGAAAATGCTGGCAGGGTTACTTTATTGACGTTGACCACAATACATTCGGCATCTTTCAGGTAGACGAAAAAGCAGCCTAACTATCCTTTAATCCAACGGCTCCCAGCGTACTCTATCTGCCTTTGCCTTACCCTCTCTAATAGGAATACCAATTATTATTGCTCCGGTAGGAGAAACTTCTGGTTGCGTATATGCGCAAATAAGCTGTTGAAAAATAGAGCTACTTGTAAGGCTTCCTAATAATGTCGTCATTTCCTGAGCGCTAGGAAGATCTGGTTCAATAGAGACATTAAATTTTATGCGTCCACTTGATTCTGTACCTACTCGAGTAATATTCAGTGTTATAAGACCACCAATTGAGGTAGGAAAGCGATACCCATAGCACGCCTCACCAACAGCATATCGAAGATGATCAACATCATTTTGACCTTCTGGGAAACCTTTTTCGGCCACCTTCTGTAACACTGAAACTGAAAGACCTGAAAAAGTTACCGCATCATTCTCAGGAATATTCCGTATTACCACTTTTTCCGGTTCAGCCGTAACAGTCTGTTCACTAAAATCAAAGTCTTGATCGGCATATGCATTCATGCGAGCCAAGCGTCGCACCAAATCACCCCAACGGAAAACGGCAACAGTGTTTTCGCCAATAAGCTCAAGAACCTTGCGGAAGAGAGGTCCCCGATTAGCATATTCTGCCTTAGTAAGTGGCAACTTAGCAGCCGGTCCAGAAATGACAATATCATGACCCACCAACCGTTCGCCCACTGCCACGCCATCACGCGTCAATTCATCATACTCAGGTGTTTTTATGAGACCGCTTGCTTGAAATGTAACTTTACTTGCCCCGCTGCGACCTGTGAGATAACGTTCACGCAACGTAGCAAAAACAGAGTCATCAGATCCTTCTACAGTACTTGCAGTTACAGCACCAGATTTGGAAGTTTCTTCCAGATCTATAGTTGTCCTGAGACCTTTTGACCTATATCGAATGACCTTAACAGATGTGCGTGGACCTTTAGAAGAATTAAATGAGAGCACCGTTCCACGTGTGCTGAAAATTCTTTCCGCCTCTTCCAGCATCTCGTCGCGATCCAAGATTTCTTCCTCAAAAAGCGGAGCAAAAACTTCTTCTAAATTATCTTCAATACCGGAAGCATCAAAAAAATGGCTGACTTCAGTCTCTCCACCCTCTTCATCAATAACAATGAGATTTCCGTTCTCTGCTTTCCGTAAACGAGTGGTGCGTACATCAACAGGCATAATTCTTGAAGCATATTGTTCATCAAAATCTCGAGGAAATTCAAGACCAAGCTGTATGTAGCGTAAACGCTCCTGCTCTGCAAACTCCTCTTTAGACCGGGCTTCCTGCCCATACCATACCACTTCCTCCACCCTATCTAATACGGCACTAGATTTACGTAAGTCTTGTTCATACCCAAGCAGACTGCCTACCATAATTCTGCCAGTGTCACCTGCACCAGCTACCGCAGCGGACTCAATACCCTCCAGTGGAGACCAGTTTTCCGCATTTCCAAAGTATTGTAAATACGTGCGCGCATTGAAATAACGAGGCTTTTTCCCCTGGCGTGACAACTCCAAGCTCTCCTCCACAATTGCCCTTGTCTCTGGATCATTCATGTCTACTGCAACTCGCTCCCTCCCCGGGCCCATAAGCGCCACACCACGATCAAAGCTTACCGTGGCACTATCATCTATTTCTTCATGGTGCACCCTAGCCAAATATTTGCCAACGCCTTTAAATCCTGGCCTCCATTCGGGGTTAAGATATACTTTTTCCACTCTAACACCGCTCATCATATTGCTGGTTAACAACAAATTAATGCGACTAGCAAGGCCAAACTCCGACTGATTCGCATAAGCTTGGCCAGAAAAGTGAGCCTCGGAACTAGTCCCTCTTCCTGTTGTGTTGAGCGCATTTCCACTTCCTGGATCATTAGGTAAACCTGGTATTTCCGGTCGATTACGACTGTTCAAACCGTGCACAGCTTCTTGGCCAAAAGAAAATGTTCCCCCCATTCCCTTATTTACATCGACCGTCAACCCTGAATCTTCGGGAAGAAACATTTGCCGTTCCGCATTATAAATCCCAGCCTGGGTACCGCCCCCAAATTTAAACTCATGAATGTAGTTTTCTCCAGACTTGATGCGCTCCCAATGGTGCAGACTCTGAGCTGCCATAGCGCGATCAATAGCCCTGTTCAATAAGTCGCGCGCCCGATCATTCAATGCAATACCCGCAAAAAGCGGCGCCAAGTCTCTATGGCGCTCACCTGGGTTTGTTTCTCTGAGAAATTCATCACCTCGGTCTACCACCGCCTGTACTTCTCGTAGAATTTCGGGCGTACCACGAATTATCTCCAACAGAACCTGCATGGCAGGACTCTCTTCTAAGATTTCTACTCGCTTCTGATGTGCCTCATCTTCTCTAGGGCCAAAAGCCACTTTTTCTGGCGATTTCTTTGGTCTCTTTTTATTTCTTTCCGCTAAAAATTTCTGACGCTCCATGGGAACATCAGTCCAACTAATGCGTGCACGTTGAGGTAGTTCAGGCCGTTTACGCTCTCCTATTTTTGGAACCTTAAGACCTTCAGCCATTTAGGTAAGCGCCTGCTTCATGGCGTCTTTGATGATGAGCTGATCATACGTCAGGAACTGAGTATCACCCGAAGCAATTCTAGCCGCTCTGCTGGCAGAGATACTGTTGAGCGCCATGATTTCAAAGGAATCTTCATCCTTTTTTACTTCGGCAGCCACCTTGGCCAAGGCCTCAGCGTTTTCGTCCATAAGGAGCAACATAAAATCCATCTTCTTGCGATGAGGAAGACGCGAACCCTCCACAATATCTAGGAGGTACTCGAAATTTTTATCGTGCTCTTGCATACGCATTTATTGTATACTAAGTAGCCCTGCGACCGAAATTTTTGTATCGGTTTTTTACAGTCATCTCAGAGACTTCAGCAATGAGCAATTATCCGGGCCTATTGACAGAAAAAATGGATTTTTTATACAAAAAAAGACCTCCCGCACCCCGAAGGGATTAGAAGGTCAGAGATTATTGTTGCATCACCACCATGTCATAAGCGCCGCCATCTCGTAGCCGAGCAAGAAATTGGTGAATCTGTCCAACTGCAGCCGCACCCTCACCAGCCGCCGCTGCCACCCGCTTGGTTGATCCCGTCCGCACATCACCAGCGGCAAACACTCCAGGCATACTCGTTTCGTAAGGAAACGGCAGCCGTTCGCATTTCCATGATTCACCAAGGTGAATATCCGTGCAGAGAAAGCCAAGCTCATTGCGATAAACGGTCTCTTTGACCCACTGAGTCTTTGGAGAAGCCCCAATGAAAATGCAGAGAGTGTCAACCGGAAGATTGTGCAATTCTCCGTTCTGGGTATAGTTGATGCTCTTCAGCTCACCATCGCCCAGCGCCTCTGTAAGTACAGCCCCAAAGTGAACCGTAATGTTGGGAGTTGCCTCAATGCGTTCAATGAGGTAGGCCGACATGCTGTCCGTGATGTTGCTTTTACGTACGAGCATGTGCACTTCACAACTAAGCTTTTGAGCCATGTGAATGGCCGCTTGGCCGGCAGAGTTTGCTCCACCAATGATGCATACCGTCTTCTTGTGCTCGTGTAACTGGTGAGCTGGCGTACCGTAGTACACCCCTCTTCCCGCATACGTACTCACACCTTTGGCATCCAAGCGATGATATGACAACCCGCTAGCCAAGAGCACACTCTTGGTTGCGCGCGTAGTCTCGTCGTCCAGCCCCACCTGGAGCATATCGCCATCGCGGAAAATAGACACCGCTTTAGCCGGACAACACACCTCTGCACTGAAGCGCTCAAGTTGCTTGGCACTATGCGCAGTAAGTTTTGTGCCGCTGATTCCATCGGGGAATCCCATGTAGTTCTCGATTCGGGTGCTAGACCCTGCTTGCCCACCTAGACCGGCATTTGAATCGATAAGCAGAGTGCATAAACCCTCTGATGCTCCCGAAATTCCTGCCGACATTCCTGCCGGACCGCCGCCAATGATGATCAAGTCATAACCACTAGTCATAGATTTCATGCTCCCTCTTTATTTCAAGAGTTTTGCGTGATTGGGATTCTACCAGATTATGCCAAAAAAGCAAGCAGTTTAGGCCTGTAAAACTCTTTTATATATGGTATGGTGCGAAGTAGCATGAATTCATTCGACTTTTTCGGCAATTCCTCCAACAAAGATGTCCTGCAAAGCAACAATGAACATCCAGAGTTCATGGTTTCGCCGGATACGCTTGATCAGACCATAGAAGAAGATCGTCCTGTCCGGCCAATCAATGGCCTTTTGCTGACTATTTTCGTCTTTACCATTTTATTGGGTGTTCAATGCTACCGTTTACAGGTTACGCAGGGCGCACAAAATAATTCTTTGGCTCAGGGAAACAGCATCCGCATCATTACCACGCAGCCAGACCGTGGCCTCATTACTGATACCAACGGCACCATCCTTGCCCAAAACACCCACCAGTTGGCGCTGGCAATTAATCCTCAGACCCTTCCCTCCAAACTGGCCAAGCGTCAAATTGTCTACACACAGCTCAAAGCAGAAGCTGGCATTTCTCAAGACACCATCAACTTTATTGAAAAAAACCGCGACGCCACACCTAATGTTTTCGCCATCAAGACCAACATTAGCAAAGATGATGGACTCATCTACCAGGAAGAGTTTGCCAACACGCCCGGTGTCACCATTCAAGAAACGCCCATTCGAAACTATGGCGAATTTCCATCTTCTGGACAAATCTTGGGTTACGTAGGCTCAACAAACGCCGCCGATATCATCAAAGGCTTCACACCAAACCAAAAAGTAGGAAAAGGTGGTTTGGAGGCATACTACAATACCCTTCTCATGGGCACAGAAGGCAAGGAAAAGGCCGAGGTTGATGCAGCTGGGGATATTGTCCGCCAGCTGCCAGGAAGTGGCACCAGTGACCCGCAAGCAGGCAACACATTGAAGCTGAGCCTAGACGTTAATTTGCAACAAACCGTTGCCAATGCTCTTGAAGGAGCCATTACACAGCGTGCTAAAACCTTCGGTGATGCCACCAAAAACTTGGGTGCTTCTGCGGTCATTATGGACCCGAACAATGGCGCCATCTTGGCCATGGTTTCACTTCCAGATTACAGCGCCAACCTCTTTGCCGGTGGCATTAGTCAAACTACGTATGATCAGCTGCTCAATAACCCTGCCGATCCCTTGCTGAATCGTACCATTCAAGGCCTCTACCCTTCTGGTTCGGCCGTAAAGCCACTCATTGCGGCCACTGCCCTGCAAGATGGCGTCATTTCTGCCAACCAAACACTGGACACTTCGCAATCTATTAAGATTGGCCAATCTACCTTCCCCGACTGGAAATTCCACCCTAGTAGCAACGTAAAACTAGCCATTGCCCAATCTAACGACATCTTCTTTTATGCAGTAGGTGGCGGACTTGCCAGCCAAAACGTCAAAGGCTTGGGAATTGATAACCTCAACAAAGGCTTAGACGCGTTTGGCCTTGGTTCTCAGACCGGCGTTGATTTGCCTGGAGAATCGGCTGGTCTTACCCCAGGCCCAACCTGGAAAGAATCCACTCAGAGTCAACCTTGGTACATTGGTGACACCTATCACCAATCCATTGGTCAGGGTTATCTCTTAGTAACACCTTTACAGATGGCAGCTGCCATTGCTGCCATTGCCAACGGTGGAACGTTATATCAGCCACAACTTGGCTGGTCGCTTACCAACCCAACTACCGGCAAAGAAACGCTCCTACCTCACAAAGTACTCAACTCAAACTGGATTAGTCCTGCCAATTTACAGACGGTACAGCAAGGCATGGAGATGACCACACAACCGGGCGGCACCGCTCAATTACTTGGTAAATTTGGTGTCACCACAGCCGGTAAAACCGGTACGGCTCAGTTCGGTAATGATGGCCTCACCCACTCCTGGTACGTAGGCTATGCTCCGGTTGACCATCCCCAATATGCTTATGCCATTCTCATCGAAGGTGACGGAAACGTGACTGAAGCGACGGAAAGTTCTGAGCCTGTGGCCGAAGAAATCTTGCGTGCCATGTTCAATAAGCCATTGGCACCTGGCCAACAGCTAGACAGTCAAGCTCTCTTCCCAACTTTGCCTAGCAGCCCAACACCTACACCAACTCCTTAGGCTACCTTGTCCTCAAGGTAGAGGCTGATATCTTCGTCAAACCGCAGCATGCTTTGCTCCACCAATTCGTCAAAATTACTTGCCACTACCGTGTGGTCTTCTCCAAACGACTGACTGAGTTGCGAGCGCTGACTTTCATTTCCTAGGAAAACAGCTGAATACATGTGCTCGCCAAATCCTTTTTGCGCATCCTTCGTTTGCATAAACTTGCTAATTTGAGGTGTGCGACCACTACTGTCTGCTCCATCACCCAAGAAGTACATGGCTGAAGCATAATCAGGATAGTCCTCTGTTTCTCTATCCAAGTCTTTGGCAGCTTGTTGCACTGCTTCTAACATCTGAGTTCCTCCTTGCACAGCCACCTTTTCCATTAAGCGTAGCTTAACGGTCTGATTAGATCCGTCAGTATACTTATACCGTTCCGGAGAATCGTAGTGCTGATCAAAGGTCTTAATTTGCGTGATACCATCTGAAAAAAGATTAATGGCAAAGCGAAGATACCCGTGATCCTGTGCAATGCGACTAAATAGTTCGCTGAAAAATACAAGTAATTTCTGTGCAGACATTAACTTCTCTCCCCGCATTGATCCACTGACGTCCAGAACAATTTCGGCCAAGAAAAGTGGCTTCGTAACACTACGAATCACTCGAGGATTACGTATGGTACCAAAGATAAGGTTCCGAGGACGCTGTGTTGAGCGCCGGTCCAAAGTACCCCGACGCGTCAGGCTATCGGTATCTACATCAATTTCAGAATCTTGAGGTAACCGCTCTAAAAAGTACTGATACCATTCATCAACCAAAGGCATTACCTCTTCACGAATCCTTTCATAGGCATTAAAGAGATTAGCATTCCGTTCTAATTCTTGCCGCATGCGCTCTAGTTGTTGTATATCTTCTTGCTCCAGCTGTTTCAGCATTTCATCGCGCTTTTTTTCATCCAAAAATCCATCGTCGGCCATTTGTTCCACTTTTTCTCTCAAGTCATCTTTTAATGCTTCTTTCTTGTCTTGAATACGTTCCTCTAAGTCTTCTTCCATTTCAGAAAGCAGATCTTCTTTTTTCAATTTTTCTTTGAGGTCTTCTAGTTCTTTGAAACTTTTTGCCTGCTCAAGTTCCTGATTAAGTTCTTGCTTGCGTTCCTGCATTTTCTCCAACTGCTCTGTCATTTGCTCCAGTTGTTGCTGAGCTTGAGAGAAATCATCATCTGATACCGAAGGTTGTCCACCTTCTCCTGCTTGATCACCTGGCTGAGGGGCTGGTTGTGGACTAGGCACACCTCCATCTTCCGCTGCTTGTGTAGGTGCTGCTTGCGGTTGAGCATCTTTATCTGGCTCTTGCTTTGGCTTGTCTTCAGGCTTTGGCTGCGGGGTGGCATCATGTCTGCGCCAAGCACCTCCATCCCAAAATTCTGACCAAGCGTGGCCCGTTTGACCCGTGATGGCCGCCACACTACCTTCCGCTGAATCCAGCATATGTCCTGTTACCAACCGGGCAGGAATACCCGCTCGACGAAGCAAGGCAACATACAACGTGTTTGCCGAATAACATTCAAGGTACGGTGACGAATCTAAAGCAGGCACATACGTATCGCCCGGATTTTCCGAGCGCAGCTTATATTGTAGAGCCTGAGCTGCCTGCAAATCTCCGCCGCCAGGATATGAGTGACTTCGGATAACGTGTGCGCACAATTGGTTGGCTATATCCGTTGCCGAACCTCTGGCGTCTTGCAGTGCTCTTTCAGTAGTAGGAGAAAGTGGTCCACCATAAAGCGCCTCAACATCAGCGGCTTGTGGCGCTAATACAAGAGGCGTTTCTTCCCTAAGAAACTCTACTGAAAATGATGTTTGATTGTCTGCTTCAACGTAAAAACAGCCCGTCTGATCGCGCAATAATCGGACTGATCCACCTTGACTCCGCAAGGTTCGCGCATCAGGAGCATAGCCAACAGGCAACGAGAGAGCTTGGATGTGAGCATCTACTTTACCGCTTATCACCCAGCGCGCTGAACCGTTCACCACACCGTTATAGGGAATGCACTGCTTCTGTTTGCTCCACACATTCCGTGCGCGGTCATAATAGCTTTTTCTTCCCGAAGCGTAGTAGCCAACCAATGGCTTTGTACTTGTGCCAGCTGGCCTAATTTCGTAGAGAGGTTTTGGTCTTTCCTGAGAGCCTTCTTTCTCAAATGGCTGCGGCTCTGGTGTAATATATTCGTCTTCGTCTTCTGGTGGAATGGCGGTATCTCCCGGTGTTTGAGGTGGCACCGCATCTTCTTTGTATGGTTCAAGTTCTTGGTCTAACTCCTGCATTTCTTGACTAGGACCATCTGGCATTTGAACATGCAGATTTTCTTGCACCGCATGTACCAAGGTTTCATATGCCACTTGGGACCCAGATTCCACATACGATTGATACGTAGGTAACAGCTGCTCAAATAGTGCTCGCTCGCTTCCTGAAAGTGACTGTGTTATTTGACCACGCTGAGTGATACCTCCCTGCTGCTTGCTCACCAACCAATCTGCTCGTAGAGCACTCAAGACGCGTTGAAAAGGAGTGGTACCGGTAACATCAACAGATTCCTTAGCCAAGACATTGCTCAATTGGCGCCTGCCGGTACCCCCATAAGCATCCAAAGCCGATTGCTGAATTCTACTATGAGCTAGTTGGCTGAAAAGGGCTTCCGCTTCTTGGGGCGTACCAACATGTCCCCTCATTGCCGACACAAAACGAGCTAATTCTTCGTAATTGGTATATTGAACACGAGTAGTAAGATCTCGTAGCTGATCACTGGCCACAGAGAATCCTTCCTCCCGTACTGCATTCAGATCAAATACAATACCGTCTGGTCGGAGAATTTCCGCCCCTCCCCCTGGCTCTTGTTGACCCGATAAAAGATCTTCTAAATAGCGGTTTCTCGGCTCGCCATTTTGGGGATAATGTACTGCCCAATCTTTACCCGGCACAACGGGAATACCACTGGCACGACCCTGATCTACCAGAAGGTTAACTTCTCGAAGCGGCTGCTTGGCTTGTTTTTCACGCCGCTCAGGCCCACGCGGAATTTCTGGCATATGCTAGCGGGAAGGTCGGCGAGTAGAAGCAAGCGTCTTCATCTTACTTTCCACATCTTCACGATCTTCTCGTTTATCAATATGAGATAAGAAGTATCGAGCCAGCAGTCTACGTGCCACCTCTTCCGCTTCACCCGTTTTCTCTTCTAGTGGCATTTGATTGAGCTGGTAAGCACAACGACGCATCTCGCGCCCTGTCAGCGGCTGCGTAACACGCCAGGCATTTCGCTTTTCCGCAGAACCCCCTTCAGTTTGATGAATAAAGTTCTCACGAAGCTTACTACCAAACTGGGTAAGTGCAATTAAGACATCTAAGTCAAACCTCTGCACTGCTGTAGGTGCAGGGCTGCCGTTATCAATACCGTTCACATAGGAATCCCATAGCCGTACAAATTCATTCCGTTCCAAGTTGTTCTCAAATGTCAGATCACTTAATGAATCTACCTCACGAGCAATACGCAATGCCTCGGAAGGATCATATACTTTATGCTTGTTAGGATCCTCTGCTTTGGCGTCTACTTCAAGCGGTGGGTACCCAATTTCAAGGTTAACCATACGACTCTTCGTGGCAAACTGAGGTGTGAATGTTCCCGGGTAATTTGGGTTCATTGAACTGATGAAGAGCACACTTGGGTCTGCTTTAACCACTTTGCCAGAGCTTGTTTTCAGCACCAATGAACGCTTTTCATCAAACAACCCGTGCAAGAAAATCTGTGCTTGTTCAGGCATGGCGTTGAACTCGTTGAAATACATTACCGCGCCCGGCGTGGTAACTGCTCGCATGACGGTTGAAGGCACCTTTACCGTTTGAGTAGCACCATCTACTGCCTCCAGCACCACGTCTTCTGAAAGCTCAAACTCCGTGGTCCACTTTGAACAATCAAGAGGGAAATACGGCCTATTGGCTAAGTTACAAAACATCTTTACTAACACATCTTTACCAGTTCCCGCATGACCCTTAAGGTTCAGTAAGCCTTCATGCGTATCAAGCTGCATCTTCAGCTCTTCACCCATTTGCTCTAGGTAGCTCTCCGTATGAGCATCAATGACCCAGTGACCCTGCCATTCAGGAACAAGGCCAGCAAGGTTCTCGCCTTCTGGAACTGGTTGTTTTTTGCGTTCGTCAAAGCGACGCAAGAGACCAATATTATTTTCTGAATACACTCCTTGAAGTTTTTCTAAGGCAGTCTTCTGAGCGGCACGAATTTCCCGTAATGCGTCGTCGCTTTGATCAAATTCACGCTTCTTTGCCTTACGCTCCAAACGGTCTGCAAGTGGCATGCCTCTCACTGGCCCAAGACCTAATTCCTGATACCGTGCCGTAAGCCTCTCATTAACTGCGTCAAGTTCCGCTTTAGCTCCATCAAATTCTTGGTGAATAGTTGAATCTCCCTCACGCTGCCAATCACGATAATTGCGGGCAACCTCATCAAAATCACGTTTGGCTACATAGCTGGCCGGCATCAATTTAATTGAATTCCCAAAGCGCCATTCATCTTCATGACTAATGGTTTCCCAGAGACGCTCTGTTTGCTTACGACCTTCACTATCTATTGTAGTAAGTACAATGTCTCCCATGGCTTCTTCTGCACGAACGCCGGGGCCCAAACTTCCACGATTTACCTCAAAGCTAATATCTACCTTAGGCTGTTGCTGGACTACTACCGTATGTTCCCACCTTGGAAATTGCATGTTCCCCAGGGCCACCATCTGTTGTCCGGTTTCTACTACCTTGCCAGATAGGCGCCGTTCTATTTCCCCTAATAGATTTGCTACAGTTGATTTAAGAACACGGTCAAGTTCTTTTGCACCATCAGGATCCTGCTTCTCTAAATTAAGAATTTCCTCTGCAATAGATTGGCGAGTACTATTTCGCTCCAAATATGCTTCCGCTTCTGCTCGCGAGGCAAAGGTATTGCTTCGTATGCGATCGGCAAAACTTTGAATATCTCCCTGAATGATTCTGCGAGACATATCAATAGATTCCGCTGCCTTTTCTCGAATTTTTGAGTACTCTTTCTTAAACCTCTCCTCGGTAGCCGTCGCTAATTCTTGAATTTCGCTCCTAGCTTCAAGAATGCTCATACGAACTTCAGCAACTTCGATAGGACATTCGTTTGCCAAGCGACCAAGGCGAGCCTTGTATTGCGGTAAGGTGTCGTCAATCCACATACCAACCTGTTGTAAGGTTTGCAATTGACTCATTTCTGTCTTTGCCCTATCAAAAATACCTCCCACTTCCTGTTGAATAACGTCTTTTTCTTGGCGATATAAATCTGAAGAACGCTGATTCAATAGGGTGTGAAGATCCGCAATTTGGCTCTGATCCGAGCTATCCAAAAGATCTCTCATGACATCAAGGCGTGCCATATCGGCGTGAATGTCTCCCACTATTTGCAGAGTTAATGAAGAACCCAGAGCAGACTGGACGCGACCAAGAAGAGTAGCCCCCTCCACTTGAGCAATCTCTTGTTCTTTCAAATGAAGGGCATTCTCGCTCTCGGCCATGACAAAAGTTATTACGTCTGGATCGGCGGTATTCTTACGTAAATTGCTTATTACCTGGGCAAAAGAGACGGTGCGAACTTGATGAGCTTGATCCAGCGTACCTACCTGAGCAATGTAGATTGCAAGCTGTGTTGTGATTTGATCACGGAGCGGTTGATATGACTGAAGCAAGACGGCTTTATCAGCAGATAAGGGAACTTGTCCTGCAGTAGGCGCGGCAAAAGGATTGGCAATTTCCAGCCCCGACATCATTGCCTCGGCCCGTCTAGCTGCTTCACGGACTTGGAGTCCGGCCATATCTGGTTGCAAGGTTATAAGGTAACCTTCTTCATCCACTACTTTTAGCTGTCCATGCGCATCCCATTCGTACGTGAGCGCCGTTGGATACGTAGCTAATTCCTCCAACGTATCACGTGCAATAATGGTCAGCCCTTTCTCCGTTTTAGCCGTGAATACAGCCCCATCTGGACTCAACGCCAAATCAAGCACTGTAGCGTACTTTTCTGGGAACCTTGCAGATTTAGCTACCCATTGCTCTGACGGTTGAGAAAGATCCATGGCATACAACAACAGAGGTGCTGTACTTGAGCAATAGTATGCAGTCTTAGAAACCCCATCATAGGTGAGGTTTCGTTCGGCATTTGGAATCTGCTCTGTTATTCTCTCTACGTATGCAGGCTTTGAAGCGCTAGGACTTGCCTCACGATCCCAAAAAGTTATGCTCGTCGCAGTCTTTACGGCTCCAAAATCTGCCTTTTCTCCTAACCACTGATCTTGCCGACCCATGTTCACCATGGGGACGCCCCGGGATCTATAGGGACGTTGAATATAATTTGTCTCGTAAAAGTTTTTTAATTCAGCTTGAAGATCAGGATTCTCCTTAATCTGTGTAGACAATCCAAACGTATCTTTATTAGCCCAATCGATGGCATTAGTTATATAAAAACGTTCCCAATTCCGCGGAGGCAGTGCTATACCTTCGTCATTCTGAGTATTGAAAATAACTGCATCGCCAGTTTCTTTACTTACAAAAGCTTGATATCTACCACTTCTTAAACTGGTAACTATGACTTTAGAAGGATCTGGAATAAATTTTGCTATATAAACCTCTATTCCCTTTGGAATATCCCTCAGCTCAGCTCTCCTGCCATCCGCGATTTTTTCGTATGTTAAATTAATAACAAATGGATCGACCCCTTGACCATTAATAGAAAAGGCAGTTTCATATCTGCTAGCATTATTTGTCATTTGGGTCTGCGCATTTCCCTTTTGGCGCACAAGCTCTTCCCAATTCATCTGTACATTTCGTGTACTGATTGCCTCAGGAACATCTCCTGCAAGATGATCCTGATTATCAAAAAATTCAATTCGAGAAGAGTTTGGTGCGTAGGCCAGGGTAACATCACCAGCGATTACTAACTTAACCATCTCGGTTTTATCCACATTTTCAAAATCAGGAAATCGTACATAGCCCTGAATTGGTTTCTCTGAACGACTAACCTCTTTCAACTCCAGCAAGACCTTGGACTCATGCCGCTCCGCTTGTTCTAAACTATCTGATATACGTGGGCCACCTTCCATAGTGAACTAGACTAAAAATAAGTACCTTCAGTATATAAGAGATACCAAAGAAGAAACAATTATTAATGAACAAAATTCGTGCTACACTAACGGCATGAAACAATTTCTTATCTCCTATAGGTTTGCTGAAGGGTCTTCTGAAGAAGCTTGGCACCAAGAAGTGCACCGCTTCATTGCGGCAATTGAAGCAGACGCTGATCTCAGCGGAAAACTATCGTACAAATGTTTTAAAAGCCTAAAAGGCCCAGAGTACTATCACCTGGCCACTCCGGTAGATGAGGCCACCACAGAGCTTCTTGGCACCAAAGAGTTCTTCAAGAAGTACACAGAAGAAACAGAGCGCGTTTCCGGTAACACCGTTACGGTTACGCCTCTTGAGTTGGTTGCTGGAACCAAATAACCAAACATATCCACCATATAAATTTAATCGTACAGAAATGAACCTACACCCTTACCTCTTCTTCACCGGCAACTGCCAAGAAGCCATGGATTTCTACAAAGGCATCTTTGGAGGCGAACTCAAAACCGTGCCTAACCAAGATGGCAAAGGCCTCATGCATGCAGACTTAAGCGGCGGCGATATCTCTTTCATGGCCTGTGACGGTACTCGCACCACACCTTACGAAACATGCAATATCACGCTTTCTCTTAGCGGCACTGATGCCGAAAAAATCACTTCGGCTTTTAACAAGCTCAGTGAAGGTGGTAGCGAAATTACGCCTCTAAGAACAGAATCTTGGGGCGATACTTTTGGCAGCGTAAAGGACAAGTTTGGCACTGACTGGATGGTGAATATTTCTGCCGCATAGAACACTTCTTTCCTGAAGGTCAAAAATGACAGAATTTTCTGTCATTTTTTTGTTGTACTCCTAGACAAATCTGGAGAAACTGCTAAGATGCTGCCGTGAGTAGTTCCGGAGTCCTTTCACCAAAAATCGTCGTCGTTCAGGCCCAGTTTCCTAAGGTGGAGGAGGTTCCCACCTTCACCCACTGCAAGAACTGGCTCTACGGCCTCCTCAGGGAAGCCGTCATGCCCAAGCAAGAGGGCCAAGAGGTCCTCGCCGTCCTACCCGAGCATATCGGTACCCCCTGGGTAGCCGTTGCTATGAATCAGGGAGGCTATACGGAGATCAATCCGCAAAACATTCGGGCAATTGCAATCATCTCTTGGAGATTTTTCCAAATGGCCCTTGAGCAAGCAAGCGCGGAATTCGGTATATGGATTTCTGGCTGCTCAATCCGGGAGACCCAAGGTAAGGTTTATACCAGCAACGTCCTCATGCATAAGGGTGGCAAATGGGGGGCTTACACCAACAAAGCCCATCTAGTTGGACTTGAGGAAAGGCTGGGTATTTCGCCGGGCGACGAAATGAGTTGTGTCCCTACAGAAGAGACGCCGTTTGGCGTCATAGGAGTGGCCATCTGTCTCGACGCATTCTACGACGACATCCTCAAAGAGCTTGGGAGTCGTGGTGTCCAGACTCTCTTGATGCCTTCTCTAGGCATCACACCCTGGGATGGTTACGAAGATCCGGCTCATGGTAGTTTATGGCAACCATTTGCCTGGACAAAAGCCACGGTTAGCCCTTTCGCCCATCGAACGCTAGGTCGAACGTTGCAAGTCATCGCTAATCCCTTTGCCACCGGATCGTGGCCAGGAATGGGAGAGCTCACGGGTCAATCGGCCATCACCATCCGCAGCAACCGCTTGCGCCGTTGCCCCTACCTTGGGGTCGAGGGAGAGTTTGCGGCTCGCTTCCACTGGTGTGCGGAATACCCCTCCTTAGGAACCCAAGTGGGATCCATCATTCTCTAAGGCGCGTCCTGCGCCGCTTCGCCCCGAACAGTAAGTTCGGGGCATTTTATTGATATAAAAAAGATTCCTCAATGCAAAAGTGATCCCCTTTCAGGGATCACTTCGGACTTGGACATATCAGGATGACCTGCATATCCTCGTTGAGATGGTAGATTATTTTTCTTCCCGCCAGAGCGGCTGTTCTTTCTGCGCTTGCTCCTTGTGATTGTTCCCAGGTCGGCATCATGACGAGGCCACTGAGAAACCACTGGCACAAGGGACGGTAGAAGATTGTAATCTTCGCAAGGCGATGATTCGGGTCAAACCGCGAGTACATGGCGCCATACGGAATTTGATGAAACAGGACGAAGTCCTGGTGGTTACTGAGCGTCTTGCCAGCTTCCGTCATTCGGCGCAGGTTCCCTGCCAATGCATCTCCTGAACCCCAAGGGCCGGAAAGCATCATGACCGGTTTTCTGTGTCGAATCCGTAACACTGCTATGTGCACAAGGGCACATATGGTGAGGAACGGATAGTACACGAATGCCCAGCCAACCAGGAGAACTTCTTTTGATGTGCTTCTTCGCATAATATGAATACTCATTTCATCCTCTGAGAGTGCTTTCCTGCTCTCAAATTGTTGTGTTATGTATACTTCTATTTGCTATTTTTATCAATATTTATGAACATTATATATCTTTACTAATCTGATATATGTGATATAATAGGATGAATAACGTCCAAAATAGTCGATAATATGGAACTCACCCCCTACCTTACCCAACTTGGCCTTGATGCAAAAGAGATTGCCCTCTATGAGGTATGCCTGGAATTGGGCGAATCGCCTATCATGCCTATTACTCGTAAGGTGAAGTTGCCGCGTAGTACGGTCTACCACATGTTAGAAAAACTGGCAGATATAGGTGTGTTGAGTATCATTCCCGGCTCTACTCGTCGCATTTACCTTCCCCAAAGCCCCCGCGGCATTTTGCAACTCTTAAAAAAACATCGACAAGAAATTGACAAACAAATCAACAGCTTAGATATTGCTCTGCCGGAACTTTCGGAAAAATACGGACTCTCCCGCTTCCAACCTAAAATTAAGTTTTATCACGGACGTGACGAAATTAGAGAAATCTACGAAAGCATCCTAGACGAGCCCGTAAACGAGTTCTTCCTCATCAGTGAAATCAGTAAGATTGTGGCCGTTGTGGGCTACGAGTGGCTCAATGCCTGGATTGAGCGCCGGGTAGCTCATGGCATGCGTAGCAAAGCAATTTATATCAGAGAGCCTGCCACTCCAAATGACCTCATTCACACCACCAATAGACTCTCCAAGCGCGTCATTCGCTTTGCTCCTGCGGACTTCACTACCCCCACTCATATCATGGTGTTTGGTGATACCGTTGCTCTCATTACCACGGCGGAAGAAGATCTTGGCGTAGTCATCAGCTCACGCGACCTTGCCACCACCATGCGCAACATGTTCAAGCAACTGTGGAAAATAAGCAGCGAGAAATAATGGCCCAGAGAATCTGCATCTTAGGTAACTCAGGTAGCGGGAAGAGCACTCTTGGCAAAGCTTTGAGTAAGGAATTGAATATCCCTGTTTTGCATTTAGACCGCGAATTGCTCTACGAAAACTTCCAGAAACGCTCACTGGAAGAGAGCTTACTTTTACACGAAATGCTTATCAGCCAAGAGAATTGGATTATTGAAGGAAACTACCAAAACCTCGTGCCAAGGCGCTTTGAGCGCGCAACTTTGGTTATATTTCTGAACACAAGCCGCCTCGTAACCTTCCCCCGTGTCATCTTGCGGGCAGGGCGAGGTGGTCAGCCAAAAGACACCGTGCCAACCGGGGCAAAGCACAATGATCTTAGCTGGGAATTTATTAAATGGGTGACAGGATATAAGCGAAAACAGCGCCTTCAACTGCTTCGCGCACTTTGCGAAGAGCATGGCGTGCCCTTTTTAGCCTTGCCAAATATTTCTACTGAAAAACAGGTGGAGGCTATTAAGCAGGCAATAAAAAACGCCTAGATAACGTTAACTCTTTGCAACAGCAAGATTCTGAAAAACATACACAGATTGCTGGTGATAAATCAGCTTCCACTGCGTACTTGTACTTAAAGAGTCAATATAACTCTGCACGGCCTCAGCATTAAGCGGCCAAGATGGCATATATGGATCAAGAAGTACGTACTGAAAAGTAGTGAGTGGGGTGCCATCCAAAATCATGACATTGTTACGAGCCGCCAAGTTGGTGGCAAACCCATCTTGCGCAATCACGCTGGCGTCTGCTGGTATCAAATCAACCGCATGCTGGCGCGCAAGAGTGTCTGGAGACTGTATTGCCGCGTACGCCGTGCGAAACTTAAAGCGCTGGACTCCCAATGCCGTATCCGCCTTTACCATCCCGTAGAGCATGGTAACTGCAAATAAAATGTACCCTAGCTGTCGGAAGAGAGCAGCCGAATTGGCTGGGAAATGTCTCTTACTTGCCGTCAGGCGTCGCAGGGCCGCACTCCCTCCCCGCAAGGCCATGAAGGCCAATACCGCCATGGCCGGGGCACCGTAGTGAAAGAATAACGAATAATGATTAGGGTTACTTGAGTAAAAGCGCTCCGCAAACACCGGAATAATAGGCAGGAAAATGAGGTAGAGCAACGGAAGTAACCCAAACGAAACCAGACTGGCCGTAATGCCCTCATTCTTTATGGCACTGTTTGTTACCACCTTCCACAGCACAGATGGCTGGCGGACTACGGTATCAAGAAGGCTCTGATGAATGCTGGTAAGCTGTGGATCTAGGGTATAGATGGTATCAAAAGGCTGTTGTTTAAAATGCGGAATGAAAACCTTGGTTGCCAAAATAGACCATCCAAAACAAACCAATATGGTAGGAAGTGCCGCATACTTGGCCTTTTTGTTGCGAAACAGGAGCATCCACACCCCTAACATGCCTAGGTAATATCCTACGTCCTCCTTGCAACCAAGAGCCAGCAGAATGGCGATGCCAAACTGGTACCAACGCTCTTCATCAAGCGCCCATAACGCCCAGAGAAGCAGCGGTCCCACCAACGTAGACGGATGAAACGGGTAAAAAAGAGCAAAATAACTTGAGTAGCCAAGGCTATAACAGAGCACTAACGCCAAAGTGAAAAGCGTAGACTTCGTATATTTATAAGAAAGCGCGGCCAAAAATATACAGCTACCTGCTACCGCTAGAGGCTCTAAAATCAGCAATACCAGGTGAGGTTGAAGTATCCGGGCAAAAGGGGCAATAAGGTAGAGGATGGGCTGGAAATGGTCCCCTAGCCAATGGGGCTGGCGCGTAAACAAGATAGAAGGCGACTGATTATGCGCTACTTTCCAGAGTGTTTGGACGTAGATACCAAAATCAAACACGGGTAATTGAAAGGTCTTATAGAGAAGTACGCGAGCAATGGCAAAATAGAGGAACACGGCAATGCTGACGAGCACCGTAATTGTCCACATAACAACAGGTCTATTCAGTACATCTAATACTCTAGTGAGCCCATCCCGTATTCTTTGGGGTGCATAGCGAACAATAAGAAAAAAGGCAGCCAGTGCCAATATGCTTGAGAAGAAAATGGTGTAAACGTAAGAGTAGAGCTGCGTCAGCGGCATGGGGACAATTGAATATAGCTTCTCTATTACAGCAGATAGTGCAAGAATAAAAAAATGACCTCCGTAGAGAATGAATCAAAACTTACCCAAACCCTTAAAAAAACGTTTTTCTCCCTAAGAAATCGTAATTTTCGGCTTTACTTTATTGGTCAGCTTATTTCAAATAGTGGCAATTGGCTCACGAACGTTGCCATTGTTCTTTTAGTACTCAAACTCACACACAGTGGGCTTCAAGTAGGCATCTTAACCGCCTTTCAGTTTGGCCCCATCTTACTTCTTTCTGCATGGGGTGGTGCCATTGCGGATCGCGTAGACAAACGCCGCATGCTCATTCTTACCCAAAGCTTGGAGATGGCTCAATCTTTTGGGTTGGCCATTTTGGCGTTCATGCCACATCCACCACTTATGGGGCTCTATATTCTTGCCATGTTTGGCGGCATCTTCTTGGCATTTGATAATCCGTTACGACGCTCATTTGTGAGCGAAATGGTGCCCAAGGAAGACATTCCAAACGCGGTAGTACTCTACAGTACCATTGTTAATATTTCGCGCATCTTTGGGCCAGCTTTGGCCGGCTTATTGGTAGTTACGGTGGGTTATGGATGGTGCTTTGCTCTAGATGCCGCTTCCTATGTGGCTGTCCTCATCTGCTTGAGCTTAATGAGGCCGGCAGAACTCCATCGCAAACCTCCCAAGGCTCGCGTTAAGGGCGAAATACTGGAAGGATTTCGCTATGTCTTAGCCACACCTTTCCTGTGGATCAGTTTTAGCATGCTCACGGCAATTGGTATCTTGGCATATAACTTTAATGTTACCCTCCCGCTCTTTGTCACGGGCACTTTGCATGGCTCAGATACTACGTTCACCATTCTCTATTCAATCTTCAGTCTGGGCGCCGTAGTAAGCGCGCTCATTGTGGCGCATAGAAACCTGGTAGGCATGCGTCATATTATTTTTGGAGCCACGGCGTTAGGGGTGACTATGCTCATGCTTGCCTCAGTACCTGGGGTCACACTGGCCGTTCCCGTACTCTTTCTGGGCGGCATGGCCAGCCTTCTCTATACAACTTCAACCACTGCCCTCGTACAGGTAGAGGCCAAGTCTGAAATGCATGGCCGGGTATTAGCACTACAAATGGTACTACTAGCTGGCACCACGCCCATAGGTGGCCCGCTATTGGGTTGGATGGCAGATACATTTGGTGCACGATCGCCCATCATCCTAGGTGGTATTGTGTGCCTGTTATCAGCCTGGTTTGGGTACTCTGCTAGCAAACGTCATCTTAAGGGAACGGATTCTCTACCTGCCTAACGCCGTATAAAAAACACAATATGCAACTAAATAGTTGCATTAAATAAATTAGGCGCTATAATCATGATTAACAACAACTAAAGCAACTACTATGCAAGATGCAATCGTCCGAGAAATCACCGTAAAAGCCCCTAGAGAACGTGTTTACAAAGCCATCACTGACCCTAAGCAAATCATTACTTGGTTCCCCGATTCTATAGAGGGTGCACTAGAAGTTGGGCAGCAAGTAACCTTTGATTTTGGCACAGATGGCACGGCAATTGTGCGCGTCATTGATGCAAAACCACACGAATACTTTGCATTCCGCTGGTATACCGGCAACGATGCCATTACCAGTGTGCTAACGGTTCCAAATACATTAGTTGAATTTCACCTTGAAGAAGTAGGTAGCGGCACAAAAGTAACCCTCAAAGAATCGGGCTTTGCTTCCCTACCAGGAGACAGAGGTGAGAAACAATTGAACGATAATACTGGCGGCTGGAAGTACATGATGGATCGCCTTGAGAAACTTATGAACGAGGCGTAATGGCCGTAGCTCAGCTTTTCCGCGCCCTTGGGGATCCTGTTCGCCTGGAAATGGTACAACGCCTCTCCAGCGGTGGAACTTACACCATTACCAGCGTAACCAGTGGGCTCAACATTACGCGCCAAGGTGCCCGAAAGCACCTCCAAATACTGGCAGATGCACACGTTATTCTGTTAGAGCCGCAAGGGAGAGACACTGCTGTTCAACTTGATAGAAATGGGCTCCATAAAGGTACAACATTTATTACTGAACTTGAACGTACGTGGGACAACCGATTGGAGGCGTTGCGCAAGTTTGTTGATGAAGATCTGGTTCAATAAAAGAAGAAACTCCACAATCGTCGAAACGACTGTGGAGCCCTAGGTTGTTACTTGTGGCCGAGCGGTGGTGTACTGCGCGAACAAGTGAAAATTGTATACGTGGAAGGAAAGTGGCGGCGAGGAGCCGGACTACCGTCCAAAGTTCGTGGGATTATCCACATTCCCGTTGCATCTTTCCCCGCACTGAGTGGGGTATCAAATGCTTCGGACTCCCCATTGGGAGAGATGATGAAGTAGAACGTTCTAACTACCGGATTCCAGGTTTGGAAGTACACGGCAACGCTCTTTGCCACGCTCCGCACGAGATAAATCTCCGGATGCTGCTCCTCCTTCTTGCACACTATGACTGTGTAATCCGAAAGAGAAACGTGGTGGCAACCGCTCATCCAGAAGCCAGAAGCATCCTGGGTAGGATGGTTGGTGGTTTCCACCACCTGGCATTGCAAGCCATCGCCCGAAAAAAGGTAGGTGGTAAATGGCGCCGTGGGCGCCGGACCAGCCAAATTCCCTTGTAGCGACGGCTGAAGGCCCGTCTTTTGCTCATGGTACTGTGCAGAGGCTAAGCCAACCGACAGCGAAGCGACAAATAGAATTCCCAGAAGGAATCGCATTGAATACACCCTTCGCTGCCAACTATGTGTTGGTGCAGCGCGGAAAGAATAAATCCTTCCGTACTGCACCAAGCGCCCTTCTAAGGTTCAATAATTGAATTACCGTACCACAAAAAGGCTAAAAAGTCAAGGTCTTGAGGAGGTTTGCAACAGAGTAAACTACTCTTGAAGCGCAGTACCGTCTTGGGTATCAACAAAGGCACCGTTCACCCATTTATTGAGCGACACTTCGCGATACGGCTGTGTATCAGTACCGTTTCCATCTAACACTGCGTTTAAGATAAGTTGTGAAGAACTAGGAACTGTAATTGAAGCGTCAGGATTTTCACTCTGAGGCACAATGGTATAGGTTACCCCCTGCTCATTATCGGCGTTTTGGCTGTTGTAACTCGTATACGTAATATTTTTGAACTGAATGGCACTAGTTGACGTACAGTAGAAGTAACCATCGGCACCACCCACGGTACCATCTGTTGAGCCCGTACAAGTTGCGCCCTGAAAGTTAACTGTTCCAAGTGCAGGTTGGCCCCCTTCAACGATATGCAACATTATTTGCGTAGTGTTATGCACCGCAGGCTGTGATGGAGGGATGTAATCTGCCAGTGGGCGGCGATCATGATTGTAGAGAAGATACCCACCACCAATAAGACAGACCACTACAAACGTAGTAATCACTCCAATCTGTATCTTTTGTCGTTGCGAAAAAATTGGCAGGATCATGATGGGCTTTGATAGGTATTAGCACAGAACCTAGCAACGGGGGCAAGTTGAGGAATTGCCAGAATGCTCTTGAGATACCCAACATACGTTGCTAAGTTACTTGGCACTTTAATCTTCACATTATTGGGCGCTGGCTGTTTCCCACTATAGGTGTTGTTCCAGTTATCAATAATGTCACTGAGAGGATTCGGTGCATACAGAGAATATTGTGAATTCTGATTATTCTTTCTATACTGACCCATTGCTATACATATAGTAGAGAAGTTTTCAGCAAACGACTCCGCCGCCAGTGAACCGCCGCCCTGCTGTTTGTTAACAAGATCAACCAATTCTTGGCTTTTTAAATTATAAGCAGGATATCCCCCAGTAGCATCAATATATGCACCATTAAACGCAACAATATCCCAAAGATTACTGCCAGTACCAGCACTCACTGGAGGAGCATTAATGAGCGCAGCGTTCTGCTCTGCGGCTGCTGCGGTGTGAGCATCAGTATCAGTGACCAAGTTGAAGGCGGGAACTGGAATAAGCTTATGTATAAGCGAGAGGTACGCTGTACTTCCACCAGTAAAATTATCATTAAAAGATCCTTTTGAATCTTGATTTGACCCGAGAGAATTATCTACTGCATGCATAAGTTCATGGACAAATGTATCCTCTTGATTCACAGGACTATCAGTTTCATACGTTGTGTTCCTATCGACGTTTACCGTAGAATATCCCCTCACTTCATCGCTATACGTAGCCAAAGCACCGTTTGACACATTAACCGTAAAGTCAAAAGTCATTTTATTAAACTGCGGCCGCGGACCATTGTTTCCAGTGGGTAATTTATTTAGCTGAACAATGCTATTTTCCACTGTTTTCAGGGTACTGCCAGGAATTGTAGTATGGGCGCTATCATCGTAGATACAGAGATTTGTAACATTGTCCTTGTTACTTGAATCATAATTAAAAGGAGTACAAGTAATTGGCGGCAATGTGAATATAGCAGCTACTTTTGGAAGCAGCTTCTGATTTGGGATGGTAATGATATAGTCCTGGGTTGTTGCATCTTGGCTTATCATCCCTAGCTTATAACTTGTCAATGAAACATTCTGAAATACGACATCAATACCGGCTGTACCAAGAGCACTGCCATCAAAGGGCTCTCGATGGAAGGTACTAATGGCACTGGCAAGTGTGTATTTTTGACCGGGCGATACATCAACCAGAATGGCCGATCCTTTAACAATTACTACCGGTAAATTATTAAAATAAAGGAAGCCATTTGTTGCGGGAGCCCTATCCGCAGATTGAGCAGTACAGTCATCAATCTTAAGTTTAAGCGCATCAGGATTACATCCAGGATTCCACAGGAACCTTGTTCTGATGACTATATCATTCGGCCGTGGGGTGAGCTTATAACTTGCAAGCTGACTAGATTGAAGGGGTATCGTAAAGCTACCATTGAAACTTGGCTGGTTACCTACGCCTGCTTGAATTTGCACATTCTTAGTAGCATCCGTCTGTGCCTGCTCCGCTGGATTAGTCGTTAGAATTGGGCTATCAACTGTTGATGACACATCCGTTGCAGGAGCTAATGTACCGTAGAGAGGGTACATTTTATAGTCATAGTAGTCTCCACTGTTAGCACTATCGCCATCTGAGCTTGGCACTGTAGACATATCAGGGCCTGTTGTAGAGAAGGAGAAAAGTGGTTTAGTGGCTGTGCTAATTTGGTACGAACCGTAATTGCCGTTTGTCACGGTATCTTTTACTTCCAAAGATACCGTCACGTCAGCAAAGTTCTGATTTTGCCCAGCCATATCCATAATTTCACCTACTACCACCGGCCCTGCATTAGTAAGATCAATAGGATCAAGTGTAATGGTTTCTCCAGGAGCCAACCCAAAATTTAGTGAATCATTAAGGTATATCTGGCGATAGTTACCAGGCCGACCAAGGGTAAGGAATAAATTAAAATCAGTCCCCTCCATATTAGTGGTGGACTTAAGATTATTATTGGTCACCTTAACACCACTGAGCATGAAGCCTTGGTCATTCTCCAAACCAAAAGGGGCAGGACCTGAACTCAAAGCTGTAGTTCCTGGCTCTTCACACTCACATCCCATTTGCACGGTGGCACCACTCAAATCAACTTGTGGCATCAGAACCTTACTATTGTCCTGGGAAGCAACAACCGTATTGCACAAATCATAAGAATGCCCAGGAAGAGAAAATCCACCGTATGCGCAGGAGTTTGTTTCCAAAATTTCTTGCTTACCACTAGGGCCGGTGTATCGGTAATTCGATAGATCAACCGCTAAGTATTGATCGAGAGAAGGATCATAGTGAACGGCAAATTCTTCAAGATCAAATGGTGCGCTCGTCAGATTTCCGTTACCATTTACTCCTTTAAATTCGGTAGTGTTAGCGGTGAGGTTCCAACTATAAGAAACCTGACCCTTTGGCTGCAAAGTTACCTGGGCAATATTCTGTGACTGATACATGGTGTCCCACACCTTCATACTGTCGCTGTGCCCAGCGGCATTAAAGTAGAGAATCTGCCATGGGTTGGCCGGAATATTAACGGCCGAAGCGCAGTTATTCACCAACTCAAATGTTACTGCGCTATCGCCTATCTCATATTGACCACCATCATGGGCTTGGTCATCAATAGGAATCACATAGTAAGGAACCAAGCAGCCGCTGGTTGCGGAGGCAGTTGGAGAGGGACTAGGGTTTCCGCTGCTATTTGACGAAATAGTACTCCCCGTGGCAGTTGGTGAAGGTGACGGAGATGAAGTAGGACTAGCGGAAGGGCTAGCCGAAGGCGAGGCACTAGCTTGAGCCGTTGGCGAAGGTGAAGGACAGGTTGAAACGAGCACACCATTCCGGTAGTAAGTAGTACACACAGTTGCGGCTGGACTTGGAGAGGCTGCAAAAGCAGCTGCGGGAAAGAGCAAGAAAACGGCTAGGACGGCGGTGAGTCGGCGCATGAGTTTCTAAAAAGCTTATTACAACATACTTTTTATTAAGTATCCAATATATCCTGAACCCTGACAATAGTTACTTTTGCTTAGCAAATAAATTAGGCCTATGATTTGCTCGATATGTCACTGAAACCACCCACAACTCTCTATCTGCGTGACCCACAAGGAAGTAAACGGTTGTTTTTGGTGCGCCCATAATTTTTTATTGGGAACACTTCGCAGCGCAGAAGCAGTGTACCCGTGAAAAAAACTACCCAGCAATTTCGTCCAAATACCGTAACTGGCGTAGAAGAATGATGAAAGCACTACCAAACTTGCTCCTACAGGATCCTTTGAGGGATTCTTCATATCTTCATGATAGAGGAAGCCAATAAAAAACCCATTGCACATGAGCGCAATGGGAGATTTCCCTTAAATGAGTCCTAAGCTTAGCTGGAAAGAGGCTATTTGAGCTTAGGCATTCGCAAGATGGCTGTTTGTTCAAACGCTGTGAGGCGCCATGAACGAGTTGGCCTCTTCAGCAATCTTCGCCGTAACTTTCTTGTCATCTTTTCCTCCACGAAAAGGATAATGATACCGTAACAATTTACCAGAATGCAGACAAGGTTAGACCCCTTGAGATGCTAGCGCTTTTTTAATTTTTCCAACCTGTCCAGGAAGTAGAAGGAGGCCAATTTGATTCCACGCAAACCAATATGACTTCTTGGTCAGGAACCACTTGTTGCTATCGCCATACACTGGCATTTCCGCCGGCGCAGGGACAATTTCCACGTTGATTCCAAGAGCCTTCCACACCTCTCTGAACGTTTTGACGGCTCGTTTTGAATGGAGCGGATCGGAGGCCAACATAACCTTCCCTACCTTGATCTTTTTAATGGCCATACCAACGTAGATAGCATTGACCACCGTGTTGTACGAATACGGCTCAACAAACGCGGGCACTTCATCCTTTACCAAGCTGGCCATCATGGTGCCTTCAACCATAGCACCGCGGGCGGCGTAGTCAAAGTAGCCAGAACCCACCATGACTAGAGCCTTCACACCCGTGGCACGATTGAACTCAAGCACTCCCTGTTTTGCCGAAACAATAGAGGAAGTTGCAAGCTGCCGCTCATCTTTTGTAAGGGTGCAACCAAGAGCTAACACCAGTACATCAAGCATGGGAGGCATAGCTGCCGCCCACTGTGTGTTAGCGGTAGCGTGCGCAATGACTTCCTCCCAATTTGGTCTCGTTCCTGATGATTCTTTCATAGTTCACTCTTCGGTTATGCACCTTACCAGATGCTTGGGTAAAAATCAATGAGAAAAGGGCTTATATACCTATCTTACCCATTCCCAACCTTTTTGCCACAAGAATCACAGCATTAACGGCCACCACATAGAGAGGATAGGCAAGGAGCCCATAATCCATTTTCCCTACCGCTAGAGCAGCAAGAAGGCCACTTATTCCAGCCAAAATCCACATATCATTTGGCTCACTTTTTGGCTTTTCGTAAACCTTAACCAGGGTAAGCCAAGCACCCGCGAAATCTACCAAGATTGCCAATGAAAGTGCAATCAGTGGATCTCCTGTTGCGTGCCATAAGGCAACACCAAATCCGGCCGCCACAAGAGCAATGACATTCCGCTTGCGAAATCCCCCTTCCCCATACTTCAGTGCAAGAATAAAAATAAAGATATCACCTACTACCTGCACGCCCGACATCCACAGCGAAGCTCTGGCACCAGCGGCTAACTGTGAGAAAAATATTACGGCGCCAAGCAATGCCCAAATAAACCAAGTAGAACGTTCCGGACGAACGCCTTTTCGAAAAATATCAAAGATGTACGGAATGTAACTTACTAAACTAAGAAGGGCGGCGCAGAGACCGAATACTATGAGCATTATCTAGGACTAGGTGGGCAACTCTTCTTATCATACGCTGACACCACAGACCATCAACTTAATTGTGTACACAGCAGCTGGAATAAAGACTATAAGAAGATATAGTTGGAACATGGAAATACCCCCTACCGACCAAGAAGCCTTTCACCAACTTTCCTACTACACCCTTTCACACAAGGATCCTTCTTTTATTCACCAGCTCATTATTGATACGTTTGCGGCACAGCATGCAGATGAAACTTCAAAGAAAATTTATGCTGTCTTTGCCTTAGCGGGTCTCTATTTGCACAATGAACGGGGGTTTACCGGTAGAGAAGTACAGCTGGCACATACACGTTTGGCCAAGCATAAAGAAAATTTGCCCATATTTACCCTCCCAACAAAAAGAGGCATCATGACCGTTCATGATGTTATGAAAACAAAAGCAGGAAAAGAAAGAGATGCGGCAATAGAGAAATGGTCAGCTAGCACCTGGGAAGCACTAACTGAAATTCACCAAGAAGTAGAAACCTGGTTGCGAAGCCAGAACGAAATCTAGACTTGCTTAGCCCGATACAAACCCCAAGCATACGCACCAAACGCTACAAGGAAGCAGGTAGCCATGAGGTAAGAATAGGGATCAGATTGCGTAGGAATAAAACGTGACCCAGAAAAACCCGCCAAAAGGACGGCAAGAAATCCTATCCAAGCAGGCAATTTCCAAGCAGTGCTCTGCATTTTTTGAGCTCTGATTGCCAACGCAAGCGTGCCAAAAAACAAAAGAATTGCCAGTACAATGTGCGCTGCTACAAGCGGCTGTTTCCAGGAAAACTCCCAAAGTTGCCCCTCTGTTTGCGAATCAGGAAACTTCACATATAGATTAATAGCCATACCTAGTAGGTACTGTATGACAAGACCGCCTAGCATTCCAGACGCCTGTGGTTTGAGTTGTGAATCTGTGTTCATAGAAAAAATATACTCCAAAACACACCCAATGTCTAAAGAGAAGCTCCATAATGTCTTCATATTCTTGGGATAGGTTTAGCCGTATGACCATTGAATCAGAGACAAAACTGCAGGGCTTGATTGATAAAGCACACCTGGTTCTCTTTACAGCGTGCTCAATTTTTCCATTTCAAATTGTTCCAGACCGCATCAGTGTTGATATGACCAAGATAACTATTGAGCATCGATTCATATTCCAGTCAGAAGATATCCGGACCGTTCTCTTACAGGACGTCCTCCAAGTTGAAGTGACGTATATTTTGTTTTTAGCCAGTGTGATTATTAATAATACCGAAACTTCCACAGTTACCTTTTTGCGCAAAAAGGATGCTGTTCGAGCCAAGCAAATCATTACCGGACTGCTCATTGCCCGGCGAGAGAGGTTGGATTTGAAAGATGTAGTCCAGCTTGGCTTGGCTGACAAAATAGCTGAGATAGGTAAATTACACGCAACTTCCTAAGTCTCCTCCTTCATATGGCTTGCAAACCATAAAAGCTGATATATTTAAGGTAATTTACCAATAAAGATCAGTATGAATCACGCAAATGTCACAACCGCCTTTGAGCTGCCTGGCGCGCAAATTACACAGACCCTTGGGATGGTACGCGGCATTACGGTGCGTTCCCGTTCAATTTTTGGCAACATTGGTGCGTCTTTACAAACGTTAGCTGGTGGCCAAATCTCCCTTTTTACCTCATTGTGTGAAAAAACTCGTACCGAAGCATATGATCTTATGATTAAGCATGCTGAAGAACTGGGAGCAAACGCAATCATTGCCGTTCACTATGATGCAACTGAGGTTATGAATGGCGTTACCGAGGTGCTTTGCTATGGCACAGCTGTGATTGTTAAATAAAAAGGCAACTTCCTTTTCATTGACTTTGAATCTGGTTATGTCATAAATACAAAAACCCTAAACCAGGGTCTGTAATTTAATATTTTGACTTGTTTAGGAGTGAGTTCAGTACTCACTCGGTGGCCAGCGGTGGCAAATGATTATGGTAGTACCTAAAGAAAACCAACTCAATTACTCCATCTGTGGGCCACGTCGGCTTACCCCAGATGAAATCTCAACACTCCGTCGTGAAATGGCAACCGCCGAATACATGACGGGCTTAACCCAAAGACAGTGGGAACAAATCCCCGAAGTACTTGTAGCAACCAGCGATGTGAACGGAGAACTTGTGAGCATACTTGCCCTAGTTCCCATGATTACTTCGGGCTGGTTCGAACTTGGCCCGGTCTACACGTGCGAACGGTACCGCGGCAAGCAAGTGATGAGTCGGCTTTTACAGGAGGTGCAGCCGCTCTTAGAGGGTCGCAAGATCTTCATCACCAGTCATAATCCGGCGTTTGTTCATCTCGTCCAGAAAACTCCCAACTTCAACGATAGAACCGTTTACCAAGAGACATCACTACTTAAAATCCTCCGGGCACTGCCCTTCGGAGCCAAGTGGTACATGCTCACCTCCCGCGTCAGGCCTAGCCTCATAAAGGAGCGAAACCGAAAAAAGAAACTAGGTCTTGTGGCTAAAGCCCCTGATTATTTCTGGATTAAACGGTGAAGTTGACGGCACGCCCTTACCCCTTCCACGAACCGGGCGAACATCTTTCATGATTTCGTCCGGCTCACTCCTAAGCAAAGCAATTATTCCGCCAAAATTACCTAGGATTTGCCTGCAAAATACTTTTGACGATACAGGACGAACCAAGTACAGTGAGCGTAAACGTACCAAAGTGCCATCTCCATCTTAAGCCCACACTCAGCATGATTACCGTTCCTGAAAAACTTAAAGCTTCCGTTGCAAAAATTCTTGAAGAAGCAGACATCACCATTGGCGGCGATAAGCCATGGGACGTACACATCAAAAATGACCGCGCGTACCTTCGCGTCCTCAGTAGTGGAACATTGGGACTTGGTGAATCTTATATGGCAGGAGATTGGGACTGTGATCGCCTAGATATTGCCGTCGATAAGATCTACAAGGCGCACCTGGAAACATACATCAAGAAAAATCCACGCTTCATTGCGCAGGTTATTTCGGCCAAAATCCGCAACTACGGTACCAAGAACCAAATTCCCGAAATTGCCGCTCATTATGACCTAGGAAATGATCTCTATGAGGCCATGCTTGATAAACGGATGGCGTATACCTGTGCCTATTGGAAAGGTGCCAAAAATCTTGATGAGGCTCAAGAAAATAAGTTCGACCTCATTTGCCGTAAATTGGAACTCAAGCCAGGCATGACCGTCCTTGATATTGGCGGAGGCTGGGGCAGTTTTATCAAGTACGCCGCAGAAAAGTACGGCATTTCGGGCGTCATGGTGAGCATTGCCAAGGAGCAAGTTGCCTGGGCACAAGAAGCCTGCAAAGGTTTGCCTGTGGAGTGTCGTGTCCAGGACTACCGCGACGTTACCGGCACCTTCGACCGCGTTGTCTCCATTGGCCTCTTTGAACACATTGGCCCAAAGAACTATAAAACATACATGCAGGTTGTTCGTCGCTGTTTGAAAGAAGATGGGCTCACCCTCCTTCACACCATTTCTGCCCGCCGCACTGACCCAACCATGGACCCTTGGATCCACAAGTACGTCTTCCCTAACGGAATTCTCTCCTCACTCAAACAAATTGCTGAAGTGGCCGAAGACTACTTTGTGGTGGAAGACATGCAAAATATTGGCGCCAATTATGACCTTACGCTTATGGCCTGGTACGAAAATTTCGAAAAAAACTGGAAGGGTGACCTTGAGAAAAAGTACGGTGGAGAAACATTCTACCGAATGTGGCGCATGTACCTCCTCACGTGTGCTGGCGGTTTTCGTGCCCGTGAAAATGAGCTCTATCAGCTTGTTATGTCACCGCATGGCGTTCCTGGTGGATACATTGCTGCTCGCTAACATCTTGATTTTCTCTACCAAATCTGGTAGCATCGCCCTCGCGAGCAATGATGAAACTCTTACAACCCCAGCAACCGCTTAACTTGCGCGTTGCCCCTCGTCACCAGCGTCGTCTGCAGACCACGGAATACGTAGTGGCCACCCAACGCTTCGGTAGGGTTTCCCCTGCCAACTACCTGTTCTTTGCGCGACACCTTCTGGCGCGTTGTCAGGAGATTCTCCCGGGCGCTCACGCCACTCTTGCTCAAAATCGTCTCGTTGTAGACGCAAGCAGCATGATGCGGGATGACCAAGAGCCAGATCTTGGCATTGCCGTGGATACGGATAGCTCCGAAGAAGCCTTCGCGCAAATCTTCATGAGCTCCTCAACCATGACGCTCCAGGTGCACGCGCCCAGTGGCCATGTCAGCCCGGCATTTGCCACGGTCTCGTGGGATGTACAGCGACCTCGGCGCGTGTTCCTTTACGCCCAGTGTGAGCTGGCCGCAGCTTTGCCCAACGTGGTGTTGGACACGCCGTCATTCCAGTTCCGGACGGAGCTTGGTATTAGCCGGTATTCGAAGCGGTTAGACCGTCGGGCAGCCATGCTGAACGACCTCATGTGGGCCACGGAACGATACGGTCTTCCTATCCCCAAGCGCACCTCTCTCTTCTTCTGAGATCTCAGAAGACAGCCTCTCCGAGTAATTAGGGAGGCTTTTTTTATTTCGGTCCAGCACGCTTACTCAATATCCCCCGGATTGATGGGCTGATAGCCTTGTCTGCGCGATGAATGCAGCCCATCCAGCAGCAAGGTCTCCGCATTCCTTCTTGCAGCTCTGTGACAACTCGCTTAATATGCTGCCTCCGCGTTTGTAATTGCTTAACGGTAATACACCAGCAAATCCATTCATTACGCGCTAAAGGTGTAAGACTTTCCCAGGCCTTCAGTGCTGCCAGGCTAGAGGCAAGAGCTTCCTTTAAATCTGATGGTAACGTGTGGACCGTGCCACCGGAAATTTGTTTCGTCATACACGCATGATACCCTTTAGGAGTAAGTCTGAAAATCAAGCAGTAATCAGTCTGTGAAGTGCCAAAATTCATGTAAGCTAGAAAGTGAACACCTAATCGCTCCAATGGATTTCACCGTATTTTCTACTCAAAATTCTCGCTACCTTGCAGAAAAAATTTGCGCCCGCTTAGGTAAATTAGCCTCCTTAAAAAATATTGAGCGCTGGCAGTTTGACGATGGCGAACAGTACTATCGTCTAGATATTGAGAAATCAGATGCCCTCATGGGAAAAGATGTGATCTTTGTGGGCAGCACCCATACAGATGATGACTTACTAGAACTCTACCGAGTTGGCTGCGGCTTGGCAGAACATGGAACGCGACGCCGAATTTTTATCATCCCCTTTTTCGGCTACTCCACCATGGAACGAGCAGTGAAACCAGGAGAAATTGTGACCGCCAAGAAAAATGCTCACTTGCTTTCCGCCATTCCTAATACCGGACTAGGAAATATATTCCTCTTTTTGGATCTCCACACGCCAGGTTTAGTCCACTATTTTGAAGGCAACTGTTTGCGATACGAAGTAAACAGCGAGCCCATCCTGGTTGAGGCAATCAAGGAGCTTAACTTGTCAGAAATGATATTTGCTTCTGCAGATCTGGGAAGGCCTCGCCGGGTAAAATCTTTTGCCGATCTCTTTGAGACCGATATTGCCCTGATAAGCAAAACAAGACAACAGAAGGATACTTTTATTGATAATGTTATTGGCAACGTAAAAGGTAAAACCGTCATTATTTACGATGATATGACCCGCAGCGGCGGAACCATCGCCAAAGCTGCAGAAGCCTATATGAATCAGGGTGCCTCTCAAATTTACGCAGTACTCAGTCACCTGGCGCCAAGCAATAAGGAGGCAATTGAAAAGCTAGCCCAGATGCCGGTAGTAAAAATTATTTCCACCAATTCTCATCCAGCAACGCAAAGCCCCGGTATCCTCAATTCTGAAAAATTTATCATCAAAGACGTTTCCGGCATTTTTGCCCAGGCAATTAAACAATTAGGGTAGCATTTAGTATTTGGCTACCAGTAATTGCAACCATTTAGAACTACCGGCATTCTAATAGAAGACACAGAAATGTTGCATGAATTTATCACAAGAACAACAGCTTATTGAACAAGCAAAAACGGATGCCAGTGCCTTTGGCCTCCTTTTTGATGCCTACTATGAGCCTATTTATGGCTACTGCCTAAAGCGTCTGGGCACCGTGGAAGTTGCGCAAGATATTACATCAGAAACGTTCTATAAAGCACTTCAAAAGATTCATAGATTTACCTGGCGTGGTATTTCTATCAGTGCGTGGTTCTACCAGATTGCCAACAACGAAATGCGCATGTATTTTCGTCGTAACCGGCATTTCACCATTTCTCTAGATGTACTCTACGACCAAACTGGCTACGAACCAATAAGCGCCCATGACCTCCTAGCCGAGACCATTGCCGCGCAAGAAATGATTGATCGTAAGTCACACTTTCTCCTAGCCCAGCGTCATCTTGCTGCACTCCCAGTGAAATACCAAGAGGTCATTACACTGCGCTACATGGAAAATAAAAAACATTCCGAAATTTCCCAGATACTTTGCAAAAAGGAGGGAACCGTTAAGTCATTGCTTTCTAGAGGTATAGCTCTCTTACGGAAACGGTTAGAAGTAGACCAAATGCAACCAATTCCTGGCCTAGGCATTACTCCTTGCGAAGGTATACTATTATCAATCAAGCCCGAAGGATCAGATGAAGGATAAAGAACTGCATAATTTCATACAAGCATTTGACGGTGAGGTGCCAGCAACACCACTACACCGCCAGGCTTTGAAGCGGGCGCTCATGAGCGCTCCGCGTCAGCAGTCATCGTTCGCTAGTCGAATCCAAGGCGCCTTCGCTAATTTAAAAGGAGCCTCTATGAAACGAACTTTCACCATTGCCGGTACCACTTCCCTTGCCGTGGCACTCATCGCCGCATCCGGCGCTGCCATCTATACATTTAAATATTCGCCGCACGCTTTGGCAGAAGGGTTGGTAAACAACGGCTTGGTTCAAGTTGATGGGATGTCGACCCTCAATATTACTGAGCTACAAACACAGTTGGGCATTGATCCTAAACAAGCATTGCTTGAGGCTCAAAAGGCGTCTGATTTGAAGCAAATAACAAAGGTAGAATTTGATGCGGAAACTGCAAAAATGAGTAACAGTACGTCCACTGCCACAGCAGCAGATGGCAGCACGGTGGGCATGGTTAAGGCAAGCGCAAGCCTTGCTCCAGGATCGGCTCCAATTCCAGATAGCTCCGGAGCAATCTCTGTCAGCTCATCAGCAATGTCAATTTCAGCAAATGGCCAAGGTATTCCAATTACTGATTCCACAATGATTGCGACCCCTCAATCAATAGAGTCGAATGTAAGCACATTCCTCAAATTTACTGACGACCAAGGCAGCACAGTCTTACTAGGCCTCAATGATCAAGGAGTTCCCGTACTTGATACCACCACACTGCCTCGGTAACTAGGTTTAGTGAATAAAAACAGCAAAACATCATGCTAAAACACAATCTCTACGCAACCAGTGTGGCAAGAGTTTACCCCTACTACATTGTCAAGGTTGAGAGAAAAGGCCGCACTAAGCTTGAGCTTGACGAAATTATTTGTTGGCTAACTGGATATAGCCAGAAGGAGCTAGAAGAACTCTTAGAAAAACAGATTGATTTTGAGACTTTTTTCACAAAGGCTCCTCACATGAATCCTTCCCGATCCTTAATTAAGGGTTTGATTTGCGGTATTCGAGTAGAAGATATTGAAGATCCCCTTATGCGCGAAATCCGCTACTTGGATAAATTAGTTGACGAGCTAGCAAAGGGAAAAGCAATGGAGAAGATTTTGCGGAAAACTGCGTAACAACGCAATCGCTTAAAGTCGTTCCGTCAAAGAAACTTCAACCATCTCACCAGCCTGTTTATTAAGGGTAGTAAGAAGGGCAGCTTTAATAGGCATCATGTGAGTACCATCGCCCCATGGCAAAAATGTAGCCTGGAAATCATGACCATCTATGGTGCCTTTCACCTTCACTGGCTTACGGGTTTCAAAAAAAGCCACAGATTCTGGCCAAATGAGATACGTCCATCCACCCTTTTTGTCTTCTGCAATAATTGGTGCGGTAAAAGTTTTGTTGAGCATTTGATTATCTCTTAAAGTGTCCCTGCTTTTACTTCTCCGGCCCATTTAAAGTTAGCGAAAACTTCACCCAGTAGCTGTTGCTGGATAATGCCTTTTATCCGATAACCTAGCTCATACTCCTCAATAAACCCAAGTTTTGAAAGAGTATTAACCATAGGTAAATCACCCTCAAAAATCTCTCCTCCTGCAATAATAGTTTTTAATGTATTTTGTTCATGAACGCTAAGACTACCAACATCGTGTTGAATTGATCCCAAAATACTTTGATATGAACTTCCTAACATCTGTCTAGGCGGTAAGGCCTCCACCTCACTCCACTCCCTCATAGTGAATAATCCTTCTTTGGGTCTCATGCTTAGTCCGTGAACTAACATCACTTTAGCTGCAAGCTTTGCCTCAACAGGACGCCCTCCAGAGTAGTGATACATTGCAGAGTAGACCTCATCATCTACATGAATACCTGTATTACTCAGTAAATCTTCAATTATGACTTTTATCTCACCTTCACTTAAGGGACGAAGAAAGTATTCAGAGAATCCAGAAAAAGCAGTACTCAAGGCATCTTGTTCTGAGGATGACCAATGCATTTGAACTGTAAGATGAATGTGGCTTTCCTTTCCCATATCCGCCATCAACTCAAAACTCTTGGCTACCTCATCAGGGTTCTGAGAGAAAGATGATGCCAGAAGCGCCTCTTCAATGGTAAGCAATACCTCCTGCCCATCTCTTTCTAATACTTCATTAAAGAACTTGAGTGGATCAGGGCTCTGCATAAATTTGTCTGTTAAGTCATCGGAGTCATTCCTTGCCGAGACATACTTTCGAAATGCTCGATAAAAAAGTGTCGTCCTCATTATCTCGATCTTTTTGCTGCTCCATTCTTCATCATTCCCACTAACCGCCGATGCCTGCTCCCCAAGTTCTGATCCAGATACAGTGTAGGCATTGGGATAGTAATGATGGGAGAGAGATTCTAAAAAAGTTGAGTTACCAGAGCGAGTACGTCCTCTTAGAAGTACTGGCACGCCACTGCTTAAGGTTTGATGAATTTTCTCTTCTTCATCTAGCCTCACCAAACTTTCTTCTTGTGGCTGTAAACTTTCAAATCGTCCAAAATCAATAATGTGCTCTTCCTGATGCTCAGGAGCGCCGTAAACACTAAGATAACTGCCGCGCTCAAATGAATTACCCAAGCTCATAAACGATTTTGTTAGTCATTTTTCCTAGAATATCACATGCAAAGGTTAAGAGCACTTAAACAGAATACGGGCCCCACAAATTTCCTTTGTCTGTTACCACGGCCACATACCCACCTCTATTTGATTCCCAACTGCCGGTATTCACATATACGCATCCAGAAGGAAACACAAACCTATCTGGAAGGTGTGTGTGGCCATAGGTAACCGCTTTTGCCCCGCGATGATTAAATCGTGCGGCACCTCTGTACCGCAACTTTATGATACCTTCACGTAAGCGAGAAAAAGCAGTGACCTTTTTTGCGCGTGTGTGCGAGCTTCCAGCCAAATGCTTATAGAAGTCAGAGGCTTGGTCAAACTGGGTATTACGAGCAATATCAAGCATTCTATAGCTTGTGTAGAGAGTAAGGAGCGGATCGTAGCGGTGGCCATGCTCAACAAGAACCTTTTCTTCCTGCTTCATATTCAAAAGCAAAACTCCATCCCAAATTTGCTTGAGATTGCCAGGTAGAATTGCGCTATTTGTGTGAGGGTTACGAAGACCGTGGAGGCTAAGGTCATGATTGCCCAGGACAATACTCAGCGTGATATTAGTTTCTGAGAGTATGCCAATACAATGAGAGATCATTTCTACAGATTTCGATCCATGTAAATCAGGCATTCCAATTGGCCGTTGGAGAACAGAAGAAAGAGCTTCCTCAGGAAAATCGGCAAAATCACCATTAATGATGCACTCCCTGATATGTGAATTTTCTTTCAGCAGCTGAGCAAGTACTCGCAAGCTTTGAATATTCGTATCGTGTTCATCCCAGCGGTCAACGTGTAAATCAGAAATGATTACTGCTTTTGCATCAGAAATTGCCATTGCCTCCTGCAATGTAGCTGGCTGCGAATCAGTTCCTCTCCCCCCAAATAACTCCCATAACCCTTCAAGCAGCGTACTTGCAAACATCATCCATACAATAGTAATACCAAAGGCACATAACACGCCTACGGCAAGACCAAATACGTAGACACTCAGGAAAAGTGGGGTTTGATCCATCCTAGCGTGAGCTTCGTAAAGCTTGAGATCCTTTATCTACCAGCCGAATAATTCCGGTAAGCACCCAAGTGGTAATGACGAAACCCGCCCCAATGAGAAATCCATTGCGAGCTCCCAGCCAAAAATGACTCTCAAGAGCGGAACCTAGTAGCTTTGTAGTAGCCATTGCCAGTGCTCCTACAATAATTCCCAAGAGGAAAATACTAAAATTCTTCATGGTTTTGGTGAGTGACTATGGGTAAAAAAGTTTTGTGGATCAAGCTGCTTTTTTATGATCATGATTTGATCATACGCTTCTCCATAATAGCGGTGGGATCGTTCATGGGGTGGAATACTATCATCAATATAGTTAACATAACTCCCTACAGAAATGGGCGCCATAGCCTTGCGTAAAGAGGCCACCCATTCTAGCACTGCTTCCTTATCTGTTGGATCGATCCAGTAACCATCTAATTGATAGAGCACTCGACTATCGTGGTAAGGGATGTGCTGATGATCTGCCTTCCACATTGCGCCGCCTCCAATCAACAACTGCACCATACTCACTTCTTCTGGCGTCGTTTTCAATTTAGGGTGACTAAGGACAATTGCGTAGAGCTGCTCAGCAATTTCAGGAGTAATGCGCTGGGTGGTAATTGCCGAGCTACTTTTAAACAACTGATTACCAACCATGGCATGCCATCCATTTGGCTGCTGTTTATTCACGCGAAAAAATTGATTGCTTGCCAGAAAGTGCGGCAACCAAACAACCTTACTCATAGTGGGTATTGGAGCGCTCTTGAGTAATTTTTTGAGAAGTTTGCGGGCAGTACCGTACCCTCCAGCGTTACATTGGCCAAATAAAGCAACGGTTCCATCAGTACCTATACGTAAGACAAAACCAAGCCTACTGTCTGAATCAGGGCCATCTCCATCTAAGGCAAGTAATACTTTCAACGCATCGGCCGCATTCCAGGTTGCGAAAAAGATAGGAAGAAACGGCTTCCAGTGTGTTTGCACTTCAACTTCTGCCAGCGCAACAATACTGCCCCCTCCGGCACTCATAATTGCTTTTCCCTCTGGGGTGTCTCCGTTAAACCAACGCATACTACCATCTGCCAAAACACAGTGAAGCCGAGTTACATGATGAGCAACACTCCCCCAGGTACGACTTGCAAGACCCGCTCCTCCACCCAAAACCAATCCACCCAGTCCAACAGTACCACCAGTGGCATACGGAATGGCCTGACCAAATTTTTGCAGATAACGAACCATCTCAACCTGAGTAAGCCCAACACCCAAACGAAACTTTTGTAAGCCCAGCCATTTTCTTGTTTTTATTCCTGCCGTATCAATTATGTAGCCCCCCGGTGCATTGCTGCTTTGCCCTTCATAGTTGTGTCCACCTGAGCGCAAGCAGAAAGACGCCCCTTCTTTTTGCACAAAACTCAACGCCTCTTGGAGTGCCTCCGGTGAATGACATGCAAGAATAGCTTTAGGCGGAAGATATCGCCCATGGGTGGCTTCAGCAAATCCTTTGCGTACCGCCTCCCAGCCCTGGGAATCCTTGGTGATAGTTTGGTAGCTTTCTTTCATTTCTTCTTAAGTATAGCCATAAATTCCATGGGCCCTATAAATAATGGCTCTGCCACATCATATGTAAATAAAAAAAACACACTCACTCTGTGTTCTCTATCACAGTCTCCCAAGAAATTCAGGCCGGGAGACTAGCAACGTATTCACGAAGCACCGCTGCACTGGCCAACAAACTCTGAAATTCTTGAGGGTCTAGTGAGAGATCAAGAATTTGCTCCACACCAGAACAACCAATGACAGCCGGGAGCGATAGGCAGATATCGTTTAAGTCATAGTCACCGTGCGGCATACAAGAGACGGGCAAGATAACCTTCTCATCACGCCAGATAGCCCTCACAATGCGAACCAGTGCTGAGGCAACTCCATAATATGTAGCTCCTTTGCGTTGAATGATCTCATACGCGGCACCTCGAACACGTGCTGTCATTGCATCTTTTTCCTCTTGATTGAAACTCAGTCCTTTTTGCTTGAGGATACTTTCTAGACTAATCCCTCGAACATTAACTTGGCTATAAATAGGAATCTGACTATCCCCGTGCTCACCAAGCGAATATGCAGAAATCTGAGACGCCGCAACGTCAATTTTTTCACTGAGCATCTCACGCAAGCGTGAAGAATCAAGCACCGTGCCAGAACCAATGATTTGATTGGCTGGCAGGCCAGAATATTTAATGGTGGCATACGTCATGACATCCATTGGATTGCTTACCACAATATAGAAGGCCTTTGGCGCCACGGCAGCCAGTTTAGGAACCATCTCCTTGAAGATTTCGGCGTTCTTGGTACTGAGGTCAAGCCGAGTACCATCTTTAAGATTACTCAGGCCTGCTGAGATAACCACAAAGTCACTCTCCGCTGCGTCACTATATTCACCGGCCCTCACCGTTCCAGGCAATTCAATAGAGATGGCATGACTCATATCTTCTGCCTCACCAAGAGCTCGCTCGCGATTAACATCAATGAGTACAATCTCAGAGGCCATGCCTGACGTGAGCAATCGATATGCAAAGGTTGACCCCACCATTCCTGATCCCACCACTGAAACTTTCATGTGATTCCTTTCAAGAGACTTACATCAGGTCTATGTTTATCCAATTTCGTCTAGAATTTCAAAAACTGCAGTTTGCATATCTTTCTCAACCTCACCAGCAGCAAAATTGCCATCATGTTGCCGTTCTCTGCTTTCTGGAGAACTGTAGAATCCTTTTTCAGCCACCCGGGTTAAAAAGTCTAAAAATTCCTTCGGATCCATGTGAGCAACACGCTCGCGGAGGCCAACTAATTTCTCAACCCTACTGTCGGAACCTTCTTCTGCCAAGGCCTCCACTTGATTTCCAGGAAGAGTAGCGAACATCTTTTCCATAGGTTTCATTTATACTTTGTAAATATATAGATACACTATACTAAAATTTTAGTTGCGGGGCCTAACCACATAACAAGGAGAGTTACATGAGAAAACTCAAGATCATCGAACACATCTCCCTGGACGGCGTGATCCAGCTATCTTCAGATGACGACGATTTCCAATACACCGATTGGACCGCACCCTATCGAAACTCTGCAGGTCTCAACGAAATCCTAGCAGCGCAGGGCGATAGCTTTGACCTACTGCTTGGTCGCCGCACCTATGATATCTGGTCGGGATACTGGCCTAAAGCCCCAAGCAGCCCAATGGCAAATAGCCTCAACGCAGCAACAAAATATATTGCTACCCACCATCCGGAGAGCCTTGAATGGGGTCCGGTTGAGGACCTAGGACCAGACATTGTCGAAGGCGTTCGTCGCATTAAATCACAGGATGGCCCAGACCTTATCCTTTGGGGTAGCTCCACGCTGACATCTACAGTCCTTGAACATGGGCTTGCGGATGAAATCTTATTCATTGTCTATCCAGTACTGTTGGGTACAGGAAAGCGCTTCTTCGCGGAAGGAACCCCGCCCTGCTCATTGGAACTGGTCAGCACGAAGGCAATGCCGTCCGGCGTTATGCTCAACACTTATAAGGTTGCTGGGCCCTTGAAGACCGAATAGCTGATGTTGGAGTTATCTCAGAATGGCAGCTAAGCTTTATGCTGAAACACAATCTGCTTATATTCTGAGCCGTGCAGGGAATCTTTTCGAGAAAACGCAGGAAGTCTTACTTCACTCTCAGCTTGTTTAGGAGTTAAACCTGGGACGGGCTCTTCGCTCATCATCAATTCCACCGGACTATCAATACCTTGGGTAAATTGAAAAAGTGCCTGGATGTGTGCCGGATCCTCAACGCGATCAAAATTAAGCCGTTTGTTAGCCATAACACGGAGCATGGCTGGGGCATCAACAGCAACAGTAATCCAGGCATGTGGATGAGTTTTGACTAACTCCTCCAAGAAACTTACTAAGATAACGCCTCGGTTAGGCATATCGGAACGAACCGCAATGGAAATCATGCGTTCATGATTGAAGTTAATGGCCGCCACAATATCTTCACCTTGCTTACATAAGGCAACCGAGGAGGTATTTTTCATGGTTGACTCCTCAAACCGCTCATCGCCTACATAGCGATCCTCGTAGGCGTCTCTATATAAAGCTTCAATTTTCTTGGTTTGTTCTTGAGAAAGCTGCTCAGGGAGAATCTCCTCTATTCTAGGTACTAGCTGCTCGGGCGATGGTGGGTTCGAATCAATATGAGGAATTTCATTCATGGTGTTAGCATAAACACTTTATTGGCCTACTCTCTAATAAACCCAGTTATTCTCAGTATCTCCCCTAGGCTGAACCTCTACATTCATCCCTAAAACAGAAAGGTCAGATTTAGTATTTGTATTAAATGAAACAATACTTGCTGTATCCATATCACTGGATGCGTCCCACTTGATGAGCATAAAAATACTTTCACCACTGCTATTCTGACCTAGCAATTTTGCCGAATATGTCTTCTGACCAGAAGATTCACTCTGATAGGTACTTGGCAACATGCCAATAATGGAATCAGCAAAGGCTGCCTCCTTGGTTTCTGTTATTGCAGATTGCTGGTGCTCTAATGTGCCAACTGCACTCATTGACCAATAGGTGCTCACCGCTAGACTTGTGGAATCGGCTGCAAGCCAGTGACTAGGGTCTTTAACCGTATCCTTTGCGAAATAAATACTCCCATTCTGCGCTGCGGTTACCCAGTAGTCATCAGTGGCGTCAGCTTGCTTGAGTACCAATGTTTTTCCCGTAGTAGTATCAAAAATTGCAAGATCACTTAGAGGTGACTCTGTTTCGGGCATAGTAAACTGCGTGTTGTCTTGCTCAGATACTACGTGCGTATCATCCAGCCACATAGGATTATTACTTACCGCGCCAACTAGCTTACCCGATACATTTACAATGTAATTGCCTCGGTCAGGCGATGTTCCTCCATCTAGAGCCACAAAGCTATCCCCTGTGGACCAGCTAACATATCCGCTCAATACTTCGTCACTTTTTAGTAAGGTGCTCTGCTTCGTTGCAATAGTGTAAAGGTAAACATCTCGATTATTCCCAAGTGAACTATCAATAGTGCTATCTACATAATAGGTAAAATAGCGATGATTATGAGACACACTTGGACTTGTTCCTGCCACAAGGTTCGTACTTACGCCTGTTGCAAGATTGAGAGCCTTAATCATTTTTCCGTCACTATAATATACGGTACCTGTAACGGAAGTTTTTGGTGTTTGCGTGACTGCAACCACTGATGGAGTTGGCACTATATTAGCCTCATAGTGATAGACTCCATATCCGCCAAACCCAACTACCAGAACAAGGAGCACACCAAAGAAAGCTGCTTTTCGTGGTTGAGGATGGGGTTCAAATTTCATGACCACAATTTATCGGTAAGTACAGTAAGTATGGCTTTTTCCCAGGAAAGTGACAAATAATGAGGCACTTACTTGCGTTTTAAGTCTAGGCCTTGGTCATCTTTCGCCATCCGCCTGCTCGATTGTTCGCGACAATTTCCCTAATAAGGGAAATAAATGCATCTTTATTGATTGTATCTCCCTGATATATCTGAATTGCTCGAGCCGTTTTATTGCCATTTCCTTGATTAATAATCCCCTCCGGATCCGGGGCAAGAGGATCATAAATGAACACGTTCACATGATCTTTAGTTGCAAGGAAGGCGCAGATATTTCCATTCAAAACAAAGTACGGTTGAACAGAGCGCTTGATTGTCTCTAAAATTTCCCCATCTGCATCATGTATCAAATCTCGAATATTACGACAAACAATTTGTTGCCAATCAGGAAGGCCACTTATATAGTGATCAACTCTTGAATCAGTATTAGTCATGATTCTAATATAGCAAAGTTGAGAGATTTACTGACATAAAAATACCACTTCTTTGACCGGCGGTGCAGAAGGAGATTAGACAAGTGCCTGATATAAGCCAACAAACTCTTCTACCGTGTGCACATCATCATGCATTTCCGCCGTCGCACGAGCGCAAGCACTCATTTTTGCGCTCAGCTCCTTATCATCTATTAACTGATTCAGATTTTTAGCCATATCCTTCCAATCACCCGCTTTAAACAAGAGTCCATTTTTGCCATCATCTATAAGCTCTGGCAAAGCACCGGCATTTGATACGACCGATGGGAGGCCGGAAGCCATAGCCTCAAGCAACACTAAGCTTTGTGTTTCAAAAAGCGATGTTAAGCAAAAGATATCTGCAGTGTGATAAGCATCTAGAAGTTCTTGAGATTGTGGTTCGAAGAAACCCGGCAGTACCACTTTCTTCTCAAGATTCAATTCTGCAATAAGTCCCTCAAGTCGAGGCATGTCGCTGTTAAAAGTAGACGGCGCACCAACCATGGTAAGTAGTACCTCATGATCCCTACTAACCTCAGCAAATGCACGCAAGAGAATATTCAAATGTTTGTCGTATGCAAACCTTCCCACATAAAGAAGATTTCTCTTTCCACTATCCTTCTTGTCTGTGGGCGGAGTAAAGATTCTCGTATCAACACCTCCTGAAATTACCTTAACGGGAGTTTTTACTCCTATCTTCAAAAAGATGCTCCGAACCGTTTCACTAGGAACTGTTACAACCTGTGCAGAATTATTAACAATTCGAAACAACCAGCGAGTAATAGGCAGAGAGATTTGATCATAAAGAGCACGTGTCTGATATACCGGTGCACGGTGGTTAGTTAGTATAATTGGAATTTTCAAACGCCGTGCGGTAATAACTCCCACTACTCCCACCAGTGAAATAGAATGCGAGTGGATAATGGTACAGCGATTCTCTTTTGCCAAATTAAAAATCTCACCTAACATATGCCTTTTAGTGAGAAAATGCACATCAATTCGAGGATTCTGAAATATCACCTGGTCGTGTTTTCCTATACAAAAAATACCCAGGGTCACTCTCACATTTTTTGGATATTTTTCAAGGATGCGCAGTAGGAAGGACTCAATACCCCCGATTGGGTAGTACCAGATAGTCAAGACAAGAATTGAAACTGCTTTTTCTTCCATATGCAGATTTTGTTTGATATGTTCTGGGAGCAGGCTACACAATCAGCCTATAAAATGGTGGCTATAAGTTTTAAAACAGAAAGCACGATAATAACTATAAGCAAGCCTTTGATCCAATCAGGGCTTTTTTTAGAAGCAATCTCAACTGCCAACACAGTTCCAATTCCCCCACCAATGACAAGCGGAAGAATAAAAGCCCAGTTAATAACTCCACTTCGGACATATACCAGTGAAGCCGCAAAAGCCATCACCAAACCCACAACACTGGCATTTGCCGAAGACTCAAGTAAGTCTTTTCCCCCCAAATACATATAAAATATCATCAGAAGAGTTGAAAAAGCAGCTCCGTAAATACCGCCATACAAACCCAGAAGAAGGCATCCAATTGCCAAGAATAGATAATAATACCGATACTGAGGTTTCTCTTTACTATTCTTGATATTAATTCGCAGAAACACTGTCAAAGCAAAGAGCATCAAAACAGCTACTAGTATCGTCAACACCCTCTGAGAGAGGTACAAAGCAATTGAAGCACCCAATATGGAGGTAGGAATGACCCACAAAGAAGACCAAAGGCTTATTTTCCAATCAACCTTCTTTTTTCGCTGAAAGGCCACTACTCCAATCAATTGCAGAAAGAATGACACAACCCGTACGCTGGCAATGGCGGGAAGCAAAGGTATGCCAATTAAGCTAAAAACTGGAACCAAAACCAGTGCGCCACCCCCGGAGATAGTCGCGTACAAAGCAACAAGGAAGCTGAGAATAAAAAGGCCCACCCAAGATATAAGGGTAATATGCATTATATGCTTACTGTATCAGGAAAAGTTAGAACGGTGGTTTTACAGAGTAACCATTGGATAAATATAAAACGATGGCTCATAGTGAATATATGAAAAAAGTTCTTCTGCCCCTTGGAATAGGCATAATCCTGACCGGATTTTCTGGCTTCGTGAATATTGGCTCCCCTTTATTAGTAAGTGGTGGCATTCCTTTAAATCCCCAGTCGGTGCCTGGCACAATTCATTGCACCTCATCGCAAGCTCCTCCGTCCAATGGAGCAGGCCTTCCTCTTGGTTATTTGGCACCGCACGGAGAAAGTTGTGACTATCAAAATAATCCCCTGGACTTTTATCCCCTTACCTTTGTATTAGATGTTCTTTTCTTTGCCGGAATTAGTGCACTTATTTTAAGAAAACGCTTTGCTAAAACAAGTTGATTAGTGCATAAGCAATTACTTGGTAGAATCTGTAGAGAGAAAAGAAGCTACAACTAGTCACCTGCCTAATAGTTGGCAAATGAAAACCACCACACATTACTGCGCAGCAACCGGGTAACTCCTACTTGGCTGCTGTAGTTGATTTAACCATATGGGCGTCCTGCCCACGGTTGTACATAACTACATTGGCATCAAAAGCAGTAACTTGATCAGGTGTTTTGTTAGGAAATAGTTCAACTTTCATTTCCTGTTTAGCCGTCATCTGAATAAGTGCAGTCGCAGCGTTGTTTGTTGGCACATACTTTAGGCCACCTACCACAGCTCCACTGGTCCAGATTGTACCATCTTGCCGCTGCAGACTTCCCTGTGCCAGTTGAACCTTGATTAATCCTGATTCTGGAGTTATTTTTGTCCAATCGGTAGTTTTGTCATTTACCACGAAAATTGCAGGTTGCTGATTCTGATAATTACCCGTCGAAAGCACAAGTGCTGATGGATCAAATGAATCATACGCCAGTGCTAGGTGCCCAAGCACTTCGTTGGTCGTACCGTCGGCTTTATCGCCACCCGCATAGCCGTTAGTACCAACCTTAAACCAGCTACCCACTGCTTCACCGTCTATATCATAGGCATAATCACCGTCACGGGGCTCGGCAACGCGGAGATACTTAGGAAGAATCTGTGTTTTTACGTCATCGGCAAAGTAATCAAGCGGATGTACGGTATTTATCTTAAAGGGCTCACGATTATTGTATGCAGTATGGTAGAGCAGTTTTGGATTGGTAAATGTAGTATCTGCCACCTCAAAATCTAGACTTTGTCCGCCCACGTACCCAATGAGTTGACCTGCTTTTACGGGAACATTAATAGCACCACCCTTTTCCCTCCAATCACTAGGAACTTGAGACATAATATCTGGCGCCATGCTCGTCATAAGATTATAGAAAGTCATGAACGTACAGGAATACGCCAAGGTGACATTCCAGTTCGTTCCTGAAGTTGGCGTGCCAACACTTCCCAAGCTTGTGAGACGACCGTCCATTACGGCATATACGCCATAACTGTCCTTAGGCTTCGAGGCATCAGCTTGATAATAATATTCGTGATCAATTGGCGTCACGTGCGAACCACCATAACCACCCATAGGCGCAATAGTGCCAATATCTTCAACGTGCATTGGTGGGTTAACCATCTTGGTACTACCCGTACCCGTACACATACCCCCTGTGGAAGCTAAGCCCTTTTGAACGGGGTCTAGTGAATCAGGATTACCTAAACCCGGATCGTCTACATTCTTCTTTAGCTTATTCAAGTAAGCCCCGCCACCAGCTAGTAAGAGTACGAGCACTAAAATTAGTCCGATAAGGAGTGGCCTCTTGGAGCGCCCTGCTGTTGGTTTCGCTACATTATTCTCTGGATTTTGAGAGCTTTTGGAAGTGGGTTCCGGTGACATGACAGCTACTGGCTGTTCATCGCTCGGATACTTTTTTTCTTCAGGTTCCATGAGAAAACGATAAACTTTTGTAGATAGTTTATTATATACCAAAAAGAAAGAATCAAATTTTGATTCTTTCTTTTTTCTGCCCAATCCTGGAAAAGTTAGAACAGTACTGCAACAGAGTAGATATTGGCAATCTACTCGGCAACTTCTCCTAAAACCTTAGCACCTTCCCAGGCAAGTTCAAAAATTCGCTTCTGTGCTTCAGCAATCTCCTTCGACTCAATAATTACCGCAAACTGCTCCGGAGGAGAAATAATAATAACCTTGTTGTCATAAATATTGATCTCTGGCGAGAAGTTAAACTGTTCCACGGGCACAAGAACCACTTCCCGGTCATCTACTTTATTTCGCTTACATAGTATCCGAGCTTCAGGTGTATCAGGAAAAATGGCTCGCATATGAATACCCTTATCCTTGCGACGCTGGTAGTACTTGGGAAAATAATGTGGCATCAACCCTTCAATATCATTAACTGAAGCATACGCTCGTAAGCCCTCATGCGACGAAAGCGTATCTTCATAGGCAGTTTCAATACCTTCTTTACCTTCAAAGAATCGAACTCGGGGTTTGCTTCCCTTTTCACTATAGAGTGCTTTTAGCTGTGGCATGGCTGCTTTCATTTGTTGCAGCCGGTCATTATGCTCCGCTGCTCGTTTTTCAAGCAGATTCAAAATGGCCTCAGGCGTTTGCGCTACATAGGTCATATTCTTCTTTTCGCCAACCTGATTCACCAGACCCTCATCTAATAAGCGATCCAAAATATGATAACAACTGGTACGATTCTGACCCGCTGCACGTGCCAACGCTGTAACACCGGAAGCGCCTAACTCCATCAAGGTAATGAGTGTTTTCGCCTCAACTTCTGAAAGCCCAAGTTGTATAAATATTTTTTCCATATGTATAGTATATCATTGTTCACTAATTAGGTCAACATTAAGATAATAAAGTATTTTACAGATTAAAAAATAGTATTATATTGTTCTAACACATTGACAATATTATTATCACATGGTAGAGTACCGCATTCCCCAACAGGAGTGGAACTTAACATGACCCTTAAACCAAAACCTCTCGTCACCTCCATTTTGCTTGTCAATTTGGCCTACCCACATGGTAAACCCCAAGCCTTTCTTCCAGGAGGCTTACTCAACCTTGGATCTCGCCTACTTACCCGCGGTATTACTGTGGGTCTGAAGGACTTGAACTTCCACGAAGTAACCCTTGCCGAATGCCAGAACTATGCGGCTGTAGGTATTACGCTCATTGGCTCCGCCATGATTCCCCAAGCTTATAAGGTGTTTCGACACCTCAAAGCAGAAGGATATTCCGGCAGACTTTTGCTCGGTGGGCCGCTCGTAGCAACCCTCACTGACGAAGATGTAGCCGACCTAACCAAAGAACTTCCCGGCGTAGAGTGCATTCGCACTGATGTAGACCTTATGGGTGTTTTTGGCCCGGGTCTTATGGCTAAACAAGCCGTCAACATGGTTCCCATGCTGGAAAAGCTGGCAACTGAAGACCCTACTCTTCTCATCCGGTATCTCAGTAACGAGTTCTGTCTCTACACCTCCTCAGGTTGCGTCTATAAGTGCGCCTTTTGTGCCGCACCAGAAAACGGTCACAACCAGCAAGGTGCCCGGGAAAGATACAGGGCTATAGAACCAATGGAAGCAGAGATTCGTTGGATCTGCTCCTTCCTTGCAGAGCATACAGAGGTGAAAACCCTCCGGATGTACCTGAGCAACCTGGATGCGTTTCAGACGTTTCCACAGTTGATTGCGGTACTGGAGACGGTCAACAGGGTCTGCGCAGAATTCGGCATGAAGCCACTGATGCGCTGCCTTGCTACGCCTCACTTCGTCTTCATTAATTTGAAGAAAGGACCGGAAGTTGGTCAGATGGTCCGTTCACTAGGGCTCTACGAAGCAGGCATCGGTGTTGATGGTCTGGGACCAAAATACTGGAAAGCCACCAACAAGGTCCAGAACAAAATGCCAGAAGTACTCCAGGCAATGCTCCTTTTGAAGGAAGCAGATATTATCTGCGAACTTCTCATGGTACAAGGTGGCCGGGTGGACACTTTCTGGATGATGTTCCGCAGCTATTTGTTCTGCGTCTGGTATGCCTGCAAAGGCTTCACCACACGCACATACATGGCGAAAGAGCCGCCAGGAAGTCAGTTCTGGCGCGAGCTTCACCATGCCGAAAGGCAGCGCTATTGGCAGGATCCAGTTCTTTTCAAGATGCTAGACTTTGCTATGAATGCCGGGGAACTTACTCATCCTAATTGGTGGAAACGAGTCACCTCTAACCTCTTCTTCAATCTTACTGTCCGAACGCTACAACCGTTTGGTCGGTGTACAACTTACCCACTTCATGCCCTGCCTCTTGATCCAAAAAAGAGGCCTCAGGTTGAAGCCTACAATTCACGCATACCTTTCGATAAGTAAGGTGCAAAGGTCTTGGTGCAGAAATGCATCAAGACCTTTTTTATGTAATTCTAACTTTTATTGTGTCGGCCAAATCTGTACAGAAAAAAGAAGCTACAAGAGCTTCTTTTTTCTGGCTGCCCGATCCTGGGAAAGTTCGGACGCTGGTTTTACAGAGTAAATACTGGTTGAAAATGAGGCAACTAATGGCATAAAAGAAACCGCCAGGCGCGAAGCCTAACGGTTGAAATCTTTAAAAGTTGGGTAGCAGGTGGTTGGATGAGGACAACAATAGGGAACCTCATACAACCTCTTTAAATACCTGTTTCCGCCGCTCCTTTATGCGGCCTGTTGCTGCGGGAACCGCAGATCAACCAACGGGATCAACCGCTGAACCATTCTCGGTTAGCGACACTGGCCGGAACAAGTACCTAATCTAACTCTGCTTCAGCACACAATGTGGTCTGGATCAGCAAAATCTTCTAGGTACTGGACAGCCTTCTTGCACGTCAGCCAACGCTGATTCCGCGCAAAAAGGATAACACGGTTGTTACGATGGAACTCGAGGAAATCCCCTTGCTCATAAACAACCCTGTTCCCGCATCGGATGGGCTCATGGATCTTCACAATCATCCAGGGATCCATATCCTTGAACTTTGCTCTTGAAGTTCCCTTCAATCCTTCCCTCTGACATTGCTGCCAGAAGGTCTCTGCCCATACAGAGAGACCCAGTGAGTTGATATGATCAGCCCACGTCGCCGCCCTGTCCGACGTCATCGTCCGGCCAGTGAAATGCGGGACTATTTCTAAAAATAGATCCTTCATCACTTCACCTTCTCTACAAAGGTCCGAAAGCTCTTCAGCTCTCTGTCTCAGGGCAGAGCAATGAAGCTCGGCCCGGAAAACAGAAAGTTGGCAGTACGTACATCACCACCTTCCCGGTAGCTGCTGGATTAACCCATAAGGCTCCAGCACAGATTGGACTTCTCGCAGACACTCTTTACCAAAGCCGCGAATACTTGAGAGCGAGTAATACTTCTCCGCAAGCTGCTGGATGGTAAGTATCCCTCTTCTGCGCAGGCAGTTGAATGCCCGTTGGCTGAGATCCAAGCTCTCCAGCCGAGTGATAGACATCTCCGGTGGAGCGCTGTCTAAACCCGGCAGTTTTCGCTGCGCAATCAGGTCCAAGGCCCACGATTCGAGAATCTGGAGCCTAATCCCTTTAATACGCGGGGCATGCAATCTGACCCCACCCACGGAGAGGAGCCGAGCAATCTCCTGTTCAGAATGGCAAGGCACTCCTAAGCCGTAAAAGTGCGTAACGATCAACCTACCACGAGGCGCAAGCTGCTTGAGGAAAGATTCGATAGTGGTTGTCTGCCACATTTCACCCTTCTCCATCAGCTCATTCCAAGCAACGATAGGATTCGTAGGTTCCTCTCCCTCGAACTGCAGAAACTGCAGTTCGCTGATAAAAGGTGTCCGAAGCTTGCCAAAGAGTTCTGCTGAGTTGTTCATGTTCGATTTCCTTACCGACGCCCTTCGTTGTCGATGAGTGAATATAAGATATAAAGCTTAAAATAACCACTACTTTCAACAATTTTTGTAGATATTACAGAGTATTCCTGATATACTTCAAAATAATATGAGTGATTTCTCCCTCACAGAACTGGGTTTAACCAAGAACGCTTCCTCAGTATATGAGGCTCTTTTGGATAGTGGACGGGTTACCGTAACTAAGCTCCAAGAGGCTACGAACCTACATCCCCAGATCATCTATAACGCTTTGGATGAGCTGCAGCGCGAAGGATTGTCTTCTTTTACTAGTGAGCGGGGTCGCCGTTACTTCCAAGCTGCCTCCCCTGAGGTATTGGCCGATATCCAGCGCGAGCGGCTGACCAAGATTGAGAATGTCCTTCCGTTTTTACTCAAGAAACATGAAAAACACAAAGAGCAGTCAGTCTTTGTGTACTCAGGTAATGCTGACTTTCAGAAAGCCCGCCAGACGGTACTGAAATCAATTCCCAAGGGCGGGTGCTACTACGTCATTAACAACGGTGGCAAGAAGTTCAAGCAGGCTATGGATGGCACATACAGTGAACAGGAGAAAGAGCGTATCAAGCGTAGTGTACACAAGAAAGTGCTGGACTTTAAAGATTCGTTTGAAGAAATGGGTCGGCCCAGTGGCGATGCTGAAGAATTGTCCGAGTATCACTATTTATCTAATATTGAAGGCGGCCCAACCTCTACTCTGTTTGGTGGGGAGTATTTGCGAATTAATGTGTGGAGTGAACCGGTACTGACGATTTTGATTCAGAACAAGGAGCTGGTTGAAAGCTATCAGCGGTATTTTGAGGTGTTGTGGGAGCAGGCAAAGGAGTAATGTCAAAATTTTTGTTGCATCGGCTGAATCTGTAAAGAAAAAGACAACTCTGGGAGCTGTCTTTTTCTTTGACTGCCCCGTGCTGAAAATCTTAGAACCGTTTTACTTGATTCAAGCTATTGGAAACAATTAAGAATACACCTGAATATCAACCCCCGTAGCCAGCTCAGTTAAAGCTTAACTTTATAACTTGCAATGGCTGCTGCCATATCTTCAATATTTTTTTGTATCCCTCCAATTTGGTTATATCGTTCTACTAAATTCTTCTGCGCTTCTATATCAAAATCATCATGAAGAACTGGAAAGTCTACTTCTATTTTCTGTATATTTTGCAGACTAGATCTAAGCCCCCTATCAAACCCATATTCATGTTTTACAAGCCCTAGAATATGTAACAAATACTGAGGATTTATCCCCTTATCAAGTATCTCTATAGTGCCACAGTGATCTGTGGTTGCAAAAACTTCGCCTGATGGCTTGTAGGAAAATTCAAAATCCCCATCAATACCCCAGAGAATATAGGGGTTATTGAACTCTTTAATATTTGAGCTCTCAAGTGACCCAAAAGCCGTTGCTACATTAGCACTAAACACAGGGATATTAGCATTTGGATTATTGCGATTGTTAAACAAATCCTTCTTTAGAATTCGCTTGCCAATCGACAGTTTGAAATAGCGACGATCACTCAGACAAATTTTTCTATATACTAATTCCTCACCCGATACAGTGCCTGTCAAAGTATCTTCGTCTTGCTTCGCCATTAACATGAACTCCTTAGATGATTCTTTAATCAGACTAAAGAATTCTTCTTTTGACAATTCTGCCACAGCCTCCTCGATGCCAAGCCCTATCTTCTCCTCTTTACTCCACCACCTATCTACAGACCAGTGACTGTCTAACTCTTTAATGAATCTTTCGATTGGTTGAATCTTGCACCTCTTGTCATCAGGAACAAAGGTCCTATTTACTTTGAACATATTAAAGAGGTTCTTGGCTACTTCCAGATCATTCTGCTCAATGTTAAACCGGTAAACATCTAGTGTTTCCCCTATTTCGCTTACAAGATAAGTAAATACCGGCAGGTACTGCTTATCCCCCTTACGGTCTTTTTTGGTTAGACCAAGCACATATGTTTTCTTCGGCGTTGTAAAAAACGTATTTACTGGCAAAGATATCAGACAATCAATATTGCACTCATCCAAAATGAACCTTCGCAGCTTATTATCATTTTGACGATTTAAAATCCCATCAGGAACAATTATGAATGCCTTACCACCTACTTTGAGGTTCTTAATGATCCACTCAACAGCCAGTCCTTCCACTCCCATGGCACTTATTTTGTAGAATTCTTCCAACCCCCTTGCCCTAAGTGCATCTTTTAAATTACTGCTACCGCTCGTTACATAGGGTGGATTTGTTAAAATCAGATCATAAGGACCAGTATAATCTTCATCTGCAGGCATTAGATCTAGAGTGCCTAGAATTGATTTTGTCCTTAAATGGAATGTTCTATTGAAAACATCAGCGAATGACCCAACTAGCGGCTTATTTTTTGCAATCAAATCAGACAAGAAAATCAGCATGTTTGCCTTCGCAAGAATGATTGTCTTTTGCTCATCGAGCGCAAATCCCTTATCGTAACCAAAATATTCTACCTTCCGCTTAACTACTCCCCCTTCAACATAAACGTCGTTCTTTCTTTCTTTGGTTAATAGTGGTTCGAGCACGAATCCTCCCACGCCACAAAACGGATCACATACCTTTGATCCCGGATGTAGATTTTCAAGACCAGACATTTCAATTATCGACTTTATAACCTTACGTGGAGTAAAAAACTGCCCCCAATTTTTTTTACTAATGCTTTCTTTTAGAAATTTCTCAAAAAGATTTGACTTAAAGTTAGGCTCAATATTTTTAAGAGGCCCGAAGTTATAAAACCTCGTAAGTATCTTGAAGAATACCTGGTCATGCCCATCAACGCCACCCGTAAGAACTGTTCCGTTAATAATCGTGGTACCGCCTTCTTCTAGTGGCTTCTCTGGCTTAAAAAGTTGCTTGAGGTACGGACGTACGTTCTTTACGTAGTTAGAAAAGGCATATCTTTCGCCTAAATTATAAACTGAATCAAAATTCACATCATTCCCTGAGATATCCTTATTAAGGATATCGAGATCACTCAAATATTTAAAAATAAAAAGCTCAACAAATGTGTAGAGACAGTTTTCTGGAGTCGCGCCGCTGACCGACCATACATCTTGCCAAATTTGTTTCGCAAGCTCAGTGGGATCATTTGTTTTATCCGCTTTTATTGTTGAGTTGCTCTCGCTTATTGAGCCTAGAAGCTGTTGGATCAAGGAATATGTGTCTCTAGTATCGTCGTTCAGACCTAGAATATCTGGTTCATCATTTCGATTAGAAATGATGAACGGATGCAACAATTTTTGCTTTTGGACATCTTTAACAAAAGAGTAGCTTCTACTAACTCCATTTGAATCAACATAATTGTTCTCAGCATCCCCATATTGAGGATTGATCCAAATATAATCCTGAGAATCAGTAATAATGCCAATAGAGGCGCCCAACACCTGAGCCACATCGTTGCATTGTTGAATAGCTGCAATTTGCTCCTTATCAGTCCTGAATTTACTGGCTCGTTTATGTTCAACTACGGCAATTACCCGAACATTTTTCTTATCTCTTCGATCCACAAGAAGGGCATCTGGCTTACGAGCACCATAAATAGAATAGTCAGCGAAAGGGATTAGCTGATATTTTTTTAAATCATTTAAAGAAGTAGCTCCAATATTAAGGTACTCATATTCACCTACCTTAACCCCTCCTTCCAACAAATCTCTTTGCTGTAGCTCTTCACTCATGATCAGCCCTCCTTAGTTAGTTACTAATATAGAATACCAGAACTCTCTGGTTGTTCATAATAACCGTACATAAACCGTACATAAAAATAACGTACTTGTAAACTTCCTAGGTATGCTCCTATTTGACTATTGTTCTTTTGGCTGCCCGGGGACGTTCGCTGGGCTCACTAACCCCGCTCTTCCCTACGGGAAGCAAGGTATTGGCGTGGTAGGATTCTTCGAATCCTCTGAACAAAACAAAGAAAAAGACCCCTTTTGGGGTCATTTTCTTTGGCTGCCCGGGTAGGATTCGAACCTACGGTAACCTGATCCAGAATCAGGCGCCTTACCACTTGGCCACCGGGCATTGAACGATAGTGAAATGTCTGGAGGTCAAGGGGAAACCCCACTTGGCCACCGGGCAAAATTTATTTTGGCCGGGGGTTAAGTGGAAGTCCCACGTTAAACCACCGGGCATTGAACAATTGAGAACTTCACTAAAACCTCCAGCAAACCTGGAAATACCTCCGTAGTGTAGCCTAAATCATCCTCTTTCGCAATCTGGTCCACAATAAAAAAGCTCCCACTCAACGCAAGGTTGAAGCAGGAGCGAGAAGAATCACGCCTTGTTGTAGACCACCACCCAAGAAGGAACCCTTCCAATCTGAAGCGGGGTGTCACCGCCATCAAGGTACATGTAGTTGGTGTACCCCTTCCCTTTCATGTAACTCTTGCAACGTGCATATGTTCCTCGGTAGAGAATGGAGACCAAGAATCCCTTCGAAATGGCAACCATGTGTCGCACCAAAGATCTTGTGGGATAAATGGCCATGTAGTCACCGGCTAAGGCATACCAATCGCTCTGTCGAAGCTCAATGGTGCCCGTTTTTGGACGTGGTCGTATGATGCGAACGCCGCCGTTCTTGCCGAAGGCCAAAACAGGTCGATGCTTTCGCTCCAGATAACAACAGCCAATGTACGGACCCACCTTCGTGAAATCAACGTTTGTGAAGGACTTGGTGTCAAAGTAGCCACCAGTGAAGAGCTTGACGATTTTGTCACGCTTATTGGGCATGACTTGCGTGGCAAGAAGACCACCCCTGTGATACACCACCTCAAAACGGTAGTATTTGAGCGAGAATTTCTCCATCGAGATTTCCTGCGCCATGACGAGATCAATGCCACTCAAAAGAGCGGCAACCATAGCGATAAACCGTAGCATTCCTTGCATAGGACCTCCAGCGCTCAATGCGCCCTGAGGTTATGCTAGCAACTTTTTTGACTTATGAAAGCAGTGATTGAATGCGAGCAAGACTTTCTTCTTTGCCCAAGACGTTCAACATTTCAAATGAACCTGGTGAATGTGGTACTCCGGTGAGAGCGGCGCGAATGGGCCAGAGCACGTCTCCATTCTTTTTTTCGGCTTTGGCAATGGCGGTAATGAGGACGTCATGAAGTGAATCATGACTCCAATCATCATGATTCATGAGAATGTCATGAACAAAACGTAAATTTTCTTGCGTAGTTGTCCAATCAAGTTTTTTTGGAACGACAAGCTGGCGTAATGCTTCCGTAATTTCTGGCCGCTTAAAGAAGAACCAAGAAATTTCTTCGGTTTCATCAAAGTGTTTGAAGCGCTCTTGCAGAACCCGCGCAACGGTAAGCAAATACTCTGGAGTTTTGGCCTTAAGACCGGCCTTCTCCATGAATGGCAGCATGTGCTCGGCCACATCCCCTACCAACATTTGGCGAATGTACCAGCCGTTCACGTAATCAAGGCGATCAAAGCTAAACGCACCGGGTGATTTTTGCACGCGCTCTAGCGTAAAGCGTTTTTCCAATTCTTCTTTGGTAAAGAATTCTTCCTCCGTTCCTGGTGACCACCCCACAAACGTGAGCACATTGAAGAGAGCTTCCGGTAGGTAGCCTTTGGTTTTGTAGTCTATGACGGAAACATCACCGTCACGTTTCGATAATTTATGCTTGCCATCTGGACCAAGAATGACGGGAACGTGAGCGTACAAGGGCGGTTCCCAACCAAAAGCTTGATAGAGCAAAATATTCTTGGGAGTAGACGGTATCCATTCTTCTCCACGCAGCACATGGGTAATTTTCATCAAATGATCGTCAACAATGTTGGCCAAGTGGTAAGTTGGGAACCCATCAGATTTCAGAAGGACATAATCTTCAACATCTTTAGAGTTAAAGGTAAGCTCTCCGCGAATAACGTCTTGAATGGTGACGGAAACATTATTTGGCAACGCATGACGAATGACGAATGGCTCCGTGGCGGCTCGTTTTTCACTCTCTTCTTTTGAGAGATTACGACACCGTTGGTCATAGTGAGGAATTTGGCCAGCCGCCTGTTGTTGCGTTCGCATTTCTTCCAGACGCTCTGCTGTACAGAAGCAACGATAGGCATGTCCTGATACCATAAGTTGATCAGCATAGTCTTTATACAGAGGAAGCCGTTCAGACTGTGTATACGGGCCGTAAGGGCCTTTTTCGGTCACGTTTCCGTCATCATCAAGACAGACTCCTTCGTCAGGATTCAGGTCCATCCAAGCAAGAGCCTCAAGCTGCCGCTGCACCGCACCCTCAACTAGCCGGTTACGGTCGGTATCTTCAATACGGAGGATAAACGTACCGCCTTCATGACGCGAAAATAACCAATCAAAGATGACGGTGCGGAGACTACCTAAGTGCAGGTCACCGGTGGGACTGGGGGCATAACGGACGCGTACGCTCATGAGAATGTAATAATGTTTTCGTAATGGGTAATGATGGGGTCATGATCCGGACCAGCAATAGTAACGGCATCTACGCGGATCATGCGGTCAGGCGCCTTCATGGCAACAACCTGTGCTAATTGTGACAACTTTCTGCGTTTTCGGAAATCCAATTTGGTAATGGGGTCAATAAGACTTCCGTCATGAACGCTTTTCACCTCAACTATGACTAAACAATGACCGTCTTCCGCTAAAATATCAATTTCGCCAACATTTGCCCGTACATTCTGACCTAAAATCTTCCAACCTTTTTTCTGTAAAAAATGAGCCGCCAGGGATTCACCCTGCCGGCCGTATTTCTTTCGGTCATTGCCCGCAGGCATTTACTCCGCTTTTTCTTCTTGAGGAGCTTCCAACTTATCAACGGCTTCTTCAACCATGATTTCTTTTTCTTGTTCAGTAGCGGTTTCAACAACAGCTTCAATGATTTCTTCAGCAGTGTCTTCTTCTGTCATGTCTACAGCTGCTTCCGCAACTACAGTACTCTCAGACCAAGACATTGGGTTGTTGCTTTCGCTATTGAAACGCGCGTTCTTACCCATGCGGTCGCGCATGTAGTACAGCTTGCCGCGAGAAACCTTAGCCGTTTTGGTACGTTCAACTTTTACTACGTTTGGTGAGTGCACTGGATAAGTACGCTCAACACCAACGCCGCCGGCTGCAATTTTGCGAACAGTGAACGTAGCATCAAGGCCCTTGCCGTGTTTTACCGCAATAACCAAACCTTCAAAAATCTGGATACGCTCTTTTTCACCTTCTTTGATTTTTTGGTGGACACGAACCGTATCGCCAGCTTTTACAACTGGTGGGTTCTTTTTACCGTATTTTTTCGCAATGAGTTGCGCTACATCCGTGCGGAGCATAGAAAAGAGAGCTAGATGAGTATCAGATGGTATCCTACCAGATTATTTTCAATCAGACAAGAGGATAAACCAAGGGTAAATAATGGGACATGCAGAGAGCCCCGGAAATCGGAGCTCCTGTGATTGGTTCGTTGGAGGGAAGATTCCCTCAGATGTGAGCTGACTAGCGTCTTGCTTTTCGCCGTCGATCTCCGTGGTTCCGCCGCGAGTTACTTACCTTCTTTGGCTGCCAAATAGGGTAATTGATCCGATGGGACCGGAGCATTGACGAAGAGCTGTTGAAAGAACACTTAGACATTGAGATTCTTCATACCATCCGTGAGTTGAATTTCCGTCGCTCACATATACAAAGCGGCGGTACAATGGCCTCCAATGAATGAAGAAAACTGTACCGCCGCTTAAAGGTTCAAAGTGAGGCTTAGGCCTTTACAGGAGCAACCTTAGCTTTTGCAACACGCTTCTTAGGGGCTGCTTTAGGAGCAATGACAACAGGAACAACGCTTACGGTGCGAGTAGACTGGAGCTTGCCGGTAAACTTACGCATCATGACAGTCTTGAATTTTACCAAGCCATCAACAACGGCAAAGATAGTATCGTCTTTACCAAGACCAACACCTGTTCCTGGTGCCCACTTAGTGCCACGTTGGCGAACGATAATATTGCCAGCCTTTGCGTGCTGGTCACCAAAAATCTTAACTCCTAGACGCTGAGACTGACTATCGCGCCCTAGCCGGGTAGAGCCGGCGGCTTTCTTATGTGCCATGACAAAATTATTTAATCAGTGTGAGTAAAACCAGGTCCCTTTGCACAAGGCTGTCAGGACGGCTGTAACAGAAAAGTATGTTCGAAGTATATCCCATCTTCCCCAACCTGTCAACGAGGAGCTCATACGTACCAATTGTTGCGCCGCCCGAAGTTTTTGCCCGAGGAAAAACAACTAAGAATTGATCCGGCTTTTCTGCGGCCTTGGCCCAATGCGTGAAGAACTTCAGATAAATAGGCTCTAATTCCCCTAACCAAGAACGCAATTCTGGACCAGGTAATGCATTACGCAGTGGCTTTCCCAGGTATGGCTCCGTTACAATGACGAATTTTTCACCAATTTTTTGACCTGGGCCAGCGGTGGCATCGGCCTGCCAGACCTTTTGAGTACGAGCTTCCAACGTATATTCCTTCGTGAGCCATTCCAGGTTAATTTGACTGGCTTCAACCTGTTTTTCGGCAATATCCGAACCATACACATCCAAGCCCATGAGGCTTCCCTCTAAGAGAATGCGGCCGTTGCCACAGAATGGATCGTACACGGCACGTTGGCGATTGGCACCTAATCCCACATTTATCATAGTTTGGGCCAATTTTGGTGGCAGCATTCCAGATACAGCGTCAGGTTTTGGAATACCAAAGTCACGCTTAGAATATGACGCAATGTCTTGCACGGTGCGGGTAATGCCCACTATCCAGCCTCTTTTGGTCCACACGGCCACCAGGTTAAAGGCCTGCTTGTTTTCCTGTAGCAGTTTGTTGTGAATGATTTGTGCGGTACTCAAGTAATTATAGGGAGCGGGTGGCGTCACCATGCGAATACTGCGGCCAAGTTCGGTAAGCTGGCCTTTAAGATCACGTGCCAAACGAAACGCAGGGTGCGGCTTGCCATAGGCAGACCAGGTGTTCATACCAAGGGTAAGCTTGCCCTCTGGTGCGGCCTGTTCCATTACAGATTGTCGCAAGAGTGTGACAATATCCTGACGTTGACTAGTTTCACCTACCACTTCCACTATTTGAAGCGTGCCACCCAAAATGTCTTGTAGCTCAAAGAGAACCGTCTGTTTCAAAGGCTTTTCTGCAGAAACCATGAGGAGCTCATCGCCGAATGCTTCCCCCACCGTTAACCCAAAGGCAGGAGCCGTTGCTTGCAATTCCAATCTTGAGAGCTTGGGGGTGCGACCAAAAATAGCCAGGTAATGTGTCATGTTGTTACAATAGCGTATCTTATGATTAAATGCTCCTCCGTTGATTAAAAGAGGGTTTGTTGATACTTTGCACAAGTGATTTGGAACTGGAGTTTATATGGGAATAGAATTGTCAGTTGTAGGTATTGCCGCCCTTGAAGATTATGTAGCAGCAGCAAAGAAACAGCTGGGCCGGGAGATTAGGGAAATGGAGGAAGGCGACGCCGTGCTTTCCACCATAAAAGCACTCTGTGAAGAGTGGCTAGAAAAGGGAGACTGCACACTTTTTTCTCCTCTTATCTCACACTTGTTACAACAACCCTGGCATATCATCTACCAACACGCGGATGATACCAGCACGCCGCTGGAGGACATCGACACAATTGTAGGTGCATTTAGAACCTTTAATAGTGCCGAAAGCACTGAACGCGAAGAGGAAATAGATAGCCTTTTCCGCGAGATGGTTTACATTGTCCTTGAGTCTCTCCTCCCCTTCATCAGAATTTGTTACCCACCCCTCTTAGCCGAGGCCCGGGAACGAATTGAGAAAATGACCGGAGAACTCACCGTTACCACTTAGACCCTTTTCGGGTCTTTTTTTAGATGCCCAAACTTCACATTATTTTGCTACTATGAGGCAACTATGAGCGCCGCCCCCACCGAACATTCTCCCGCCACCTTCACCCATCTCCACGTTCACTCCACCTATTCCCTATTAGATGGCGCGGCGCAGATTTCGGCGTTGGTGAAGCGTGTGAAAGAGTTAGGCATGAACGCGTGTGCACTCACGGATCACGGCGCCATGTACGGCATCATTGATTTTTACGAAGCCTGCCACAAAGAAGGCATCAAGCCAATTTTGGGCGTTGAAGCCTACATGGCCAAACGTGGATATGAAGATAAAGACCATAAATTAGACGGAAAATCATACCATCAACTCCTCCTTGCTGAAACGTTTGAGGGCTATCAAAATTTGCTGAAACTTGTCTCCATTGCCCACCTGGATGGCATGTACTATAAACCTCGCATTGATAAGGCCCTCCTGAAGAAGCATGCCAAAGGCCTCATTGGCACCTCAACCTGTATGAATGGGGAAATTCCCCAGCGACTGCAAGATTCTTGGGACGATGGCTGCAAGGCACTAGAAGAATATTTAGATATTTTTGGCAAGGACAACTTCTTTATTGAATTGCAGTATCATCCCAATGATGAAGAGTGCATGGAGTCAAATCGCCAGCTACGTAAATTAGCCAAGCAGTACAATGTGCCGGTAATCTGCACAAACGACGTCCACTACCTCAACATTGAAGATGCCGAAGCGCAAGATGTCTTGGTCTGTGTTTCCACCGGCAAAACGGTGAACGACCCCAACCGTCTCAACATGCTAGATTTTGACGTCAGCATGAAATCTCCTGAAGAAATGGCGGAGTGGTTTGCAGATGTGCCTGAAGCCCTGGAGAATACGAAGAAAATTGCCGACCGCTGCAACGTGGAAATTCCCATGGGTGTGAACATCATGCCAATCTATCCTATTCCCGATGATTTTGTGGTAGCGGGACGAGCACCTGAAAAACGTGACCGCTACTATCTCCGCTATCTCTGCGAACAGGGCATGAAAGACAGGTACGACATTGAATATCATTGCGATGATTCCCGTACGGAGGGACAGCTCTTAGAGAGCCCCTTAAATGACCTTGTGTCGCCCGTAGAAGGCCGTGCAATGGCGCGAGTGGAGTATGAGCTCTCCGTCATTGAAAAGATGGGTTTTGAGTCGTATTTTTTGATTACGCAGGATTTCATCAACTGGTCGCGTTCGCAAAACATCATGATTGGCCCAGGCCGTGGGTCTGCGGCCGGTTCTTTGGTAGGTTATTTGCTCCACATTACCAACGTGGACCCTCTCTTGCACAACCTTATCTTTGAACGGTTCCTGAACCCTGAGCGCGTGTCCATGCCAGATATTGATAACGACATTGAGGATGCTCGTCGTGACGAGGTAATTGCCTATGTGCGTGAGCGGTATGGTGCAGACCACGTGGCTCAGATTATTACCTTCGGAACCATGGCGGCTCGCAACGCAGTACGCGACGTTGGCCGTGCGCTGGGTGTTTCATACAAAGATTGTGATTATATTGCCAAGCTCATCCCTTCCGGTCCCGGTGGCATGACTATTAAAGAAGCCTTAGGTGCCATCTCTGAACTACGAGACCTCTACAACAGCAATGAACAGTTCCATAAACTCCTGGATGTAGCCTCAAAACTTGAAGGCGTGGCGCGTCATACTTCTATTCATGCAGCGGGGGTCGTAGTAACAAAAGATGTACTCACCACTTATGTCCCTATTCAGCGTGCAACCAAGGATGCCAACGCCATTGTTACTCAGTACGCCATGAACCAAGTGGACCACATTGGCCTCCTCAAAATTGACTTCCTTGGCCTCTCCAACTTGAACATCATTCAGCAGGCATTGCGAGTAATCAAGAAAGTGCGCGGAGTAGACATCAATTTGGATACCTTGCCCCTCGATGATTCACCTTCCTACGAGCTCTTGGCTCGAGCAGAGTCAACGGGTGTATTCCAGCTAGAATCGTCTGGCATGAAGCGCTATTTGCGTGAATTAAAGCCCACACAATTTGAAGATATTGTTGCAATGGTGGCGTTGTATCGTCCGGGCCCCATGGATGCCATCCCCGACTTCATTGAGGCCAAACATGGCCGCAAAAAAGTCACGTTTTTGCACCCTATTTTGGAGCCAATCTTGAAAGATTCGTATGGCGTCATTGTCACGCAAGACCAGGTACTGGAAACGGCGCGTAAGTTTGCCGGTTTCACCTATGGGCAAGCAGACGTACTTCGTAAGGCAGTGGGCAAAAAAATTAAAGCACTCCTAGATGAGCAGCGAGGGAAGTTCATTGATGGTGCCATGTCGGTTAATAAGATAGATAAGGTTACGGCAGAAAAGGTTTGGGATTTCGTCGAACCATTTGCCCGTTATGGATTTAACCGAGCACATGCCGTTTGTTACGCCATGATTGCGTACCAAACTGCTTACCTTAAGGCACACTACCCAGTAGAGTTCATGGCCTCGCTTCTCACCTCGGATGCAGATAATCTTGACCGCATTGCCATTGAAATTGCCGAGTGTAGAGAAATGGGCATTGAACTGTTACCGCCAGATATCAACGAATCTTTCGTAGAATTTGGCGCACTCTTTTACCCTGAACAAGCCAAGCACAAGTTTGATTCATACATTCGCTTTGGTTTTGGTGCCATTAAGAACGTGGGCAAAAATACTTCCGAAGCCATTGTGGAAGAACGCAAGAAAAGCGGACCGTTTAAAGATATTACCGACCTCCTGGAACGCTGCTGTGACCACCTCAACAAGAAGGCCTTAGAGAACCTGGCCATGGCAGGTGCACTGGACTCCTTAGGAGAACGCAACGCCATCCTTGCCAGTGTGGAAGATATGACGGCTTTCATGAACCGCATTACCAAACAGAAAAACTCTTCCCAGATTGGCTTGTTTGGTGATGAAACAGATGAAGCCTCTCGTTTCACCTTTGCCCTCAAAAAAGCTGAGGCCGCCGCTCCAAGCCAACGTCTTGCCTGGGAGCGTGAGCTCTTAGGTATTTACGTTTCGGACCACCCCATGAGCTCGTATTTGAAGCATTGTCCGGCTGATCGCACTCCCCTCACAGAACTCAAAGATCAGGAAGATGGCAGCGTGGTCAAAGTGTGCGGTGTCATCATGACCGTACGCAAGATTCTCACCAAGAAAAACACCAACATGGGGTTTGTGGCGTTAGAAGATGAGAGCGGTCCTGCCGAAGTGGTAGTATTCCCTCGTACCTGGGAAAAGTACGAAAAAAGCCTCCTAGAAGGAAGCGCCGTGTATATTGAGGGGAAAATTAGTAAGAAAGAAGGACGCGGTGAAGAGGCTGAGGTGTTAGAAGCCAAGGTATTGGCGGACACCATTTCAGTACTGAGCGACAAGGCCCCATTACCAGAAAAGAAGGTCACGCGCCTCACCCTAGAGATTCCGGAAGACGGCGACCGTTCGCTGCTTATGGAAGTCAAATCTTCTCTGGAGAAGCACCCTGGCCGTATTCCGGTTACCCTGCTCTTGCCATCACTTGAAGGTGCTCAACCCATGAATATCACTCAAAAAGTAGAATTGAACGAGGCTCTCTACGGACGCCTGGTGCACTTACTTGGATATGAACGAGTAGTAGTTTAGAACCTGAAACCATCAAGAAATTGATGACTTTAGGTTCCCCGGATTCGTCGCGTAATGCGGCCAATCCGGTGAATAGTGCGACTAACTCATTGGCGGCAAGCCAATGGTAGTCCGGATGTGTTCCATGTCGGCCCAGAGATTTTTCCAGGCCGGCGTTTTGTAGATGGTGGTTCCCGACTGCCAGTCAGTGTCCCAGACCTGCTTAGGGTCGGCGTGACAAACATTTAACAGATCGGAAGACTCCCCATCCCCAAACTGTACTGGTGCCATCTCGCCAAAGCGCTCCCTCTCAGGAGTATTGAGGCTCTGGAAAGCCGGCCTCATGATGAACCGGTCGGCATAGTAGGATCGAACGGCGGCCACCTCAGACTCCTTCGTCTTGAGCGTCGCGTCCTTACGTGAGCGATTCTTCTCCGTCATATAGACCTTGAAGGCGCGAAGGGCCACGTCAACCTTGCCTTGATCCACCGTCTCCTTCACGGTATGAAGCGTCGAATTGTCCGGGGTGCTGGAATTGGTAGAACCATTACAGCCGCAAGCAACGAGAGCGCTTAAAAGCGCGATACCAACCAGAATTCGTCTCATGACAGCACCGAATTAATACCACAAAAAACTCCATCAGTCTATGGAGTAGAAGATAAAATATTTATTAAATAAGCTTTGGTAGCACAATATTTTTTATTGCTACTTTCAAATGTTCAATGTCTTCAAAATTATTCTCCAAACAAATATATCGTCCCTGTTTTTCTAATTTGTGGCGATAAATATCCAGCATTTTAATCATCTGCTGCTCGGTAGAGAGCGTTCCTTTCTTTACGGCCGCCTCACCAACGCGAGCAATTCGCACGTCTTCATCTGCCACTATCTCAAGTAAAAAGGTCTTCACAGGGTGTTCAGCATCAAAATAGAGGCTGTAGTCCCCTTCGGTGCGGGCACTATCAACGGCGGCAGGGTATTTATCGATAATCTGCATGGTTTTCTTAGCAGGAGCCTCATTGTCTTTTTCCCGCATTTCCCAAGCATGCTCCGTAATTTGGGAGCGAAGTTCTGCTTTCAAGGCATAATCAAGCTGTCGCCACTGATGTGGCTCAAGCATTTCAAATGGTGGTTTGCCATCCAAAGAGAGGTAATACGGAAAATCTGCATGCTTTCCTTTGCCTGTTTTCTTATGGGTATTTACCTCTTCTACAAAACTAGGCTGAATGACGTCGTTAGACTGGCTTTTGGTAGAAAAGCCCATCTCTTGAAAGCATTTTATGACGGTACTTTTCCCCACACCTGGAAGGCCCGCCAACACGAGTACAATGTTATTCATCTACCTCCTCCTCTTCTTCAACGAACCCCTCTCCGTTTTGGGTTTGTAAGATTTCCTGCTGAATAGCGTAGGGATCTGGCACATTGGAAATGGTCATGGGCTGCTGTGCCCCAATGGTTGCCACGGTTACCGTACCGAAACCAAATAAGGTGTGCAAGATGCCACTCACCGAATGCGACACCTGGTGAATGGAGTGAAGTGGCAATTCGGTTAATTCACGCTTAAAAAAACCACGCTGTTCCAAGAAAATGATTCTATCAGTAGTAAGCATCACGGTGGTACGATTCCAGCTATACCAAGCATGATGCGCAATGGTGATACCAATAATAATGGCCAAGACAATGGTTACGGCCAGAATTAAACCTGTTGGACTTATTGCAAAAACAGCAAAAGGCACCAAGAAAACGAAGGTTGCCCAAAGAACGGGATGGAGAAGAACGAAGGGGTGCTGGTGCGTTACCAGGAGCACCCGCTCATGCGGCCGTTGGCCCTGGAACTGATAGGACATACTGCTTGATCTTTTCAATAACTACACCTGGCAGCATTTCACCTTTGGTAATGTATTCGGCGGCACCTAACTGAAGGCCGCGGGCTTGATCGTCTACATCGGCCAAAGCAGAAACAATAATGACGGGAATATCACGCGTAACAGCGCTGTGCTTAAGACGAGCCAACACATCATACCCAGATAACTGCGGCAACATGAGGTCTAAGAGTACCAATTGAATTTCTGGGTGTGAATCAAGGCGGTCCAAAGCTTGTAACCCATCAAATGCCTGAATAACGGTGAGGCCAGCGGCGGTAAAACGATCGTAATAAAGCTCTTGGAGGATTTTATCGTCCTCCACAATCAAAATAGTGTGCTCTTTAGAGGGAACACCTGAAGCTTCACCCATTGCCGCGGCTGGCGGAGGTGTAGGTTGCGGAATGTTAGTCAGGTCTGCGGCAGAAGATACTTCAGGTTCCATATGCGTTCAGTGTACACGTTTAGCTACCCGGCGTTCAAGGATATAGGTAATAACAATAAAGAGAACCATACATCCAATCAAGACAAGGGTGAGCAAACCCTTTCCGGCAGCATTTTGGGTTCGTAGTGCAAAGAGTCCAAAAATAACCGCCAAAACATTGATGAGAATGACCACGTACGGCACTGGTAGGCCAATATGCATGAGTCGATGGTGTAAATGACGCTGATCCGCCTCAAACGGGCTCTTATGGGCCATGAGGCGCCGCACAATGACCACCAAAGCATCTAAGAGCGGAATGCCAAGCACCAAAATAGCCGTTGCCACTTTTGCCCCCGAAATAATGGCGGTAACAGCCAAGAGAAAGCCGAGCATCTGCGAACCTACCGTTCCCATAAACAACTTGGAAGGATACCAATTCCACGGCAAGAAACCAAGCGCAATGCCAAATACTACCAACGCAAGGGTGGCTGGTCCCAAGAAACCAAGGCGCAAACAGACGAAGAATAACACGGCAGCACTGGTAACACTAATGCTCCCCGCTAGGCCGTCTAGGCCGTCGAAGAAGTTCAGCACGTTAATCATGGCAATGACCCAGAGGTAGCTAAACAAAGCCGAAAGAGGCCAAATGCTGGCACTACCTAGCCAAGACGGCAACGTGAAAGCATGGTGGTTAAGGTAGAGTATGCCATCAAAAGGTAGGCGAATGTATTCGGCTTGAACTCCTCCCCAAATAATGGCGGTAGCCGCCAAAAACTGACCAATGAGTTGTGCCCACGGTCGTAAGCCTTTGATGTCGTCCCAGAGACCAAAAACCAAGAGAACGAGCATTCCTAAGAAAATACCCAGGAGGGAACGATCTATCCCCCACACCTTAGCCATACCAAAAGAGAGATGTTGAAACGGCGAATTTGGGAGTGCCAACAGGATAAATGAGATCATGGCCATGATCCACATGGCCACGCCGCCAACACGGGGTTTGCGGATAGTATGTACATCGCGTCCACGAATGGCCGGAAGCAAATTACGCGCCAAAGCCAGCTTGTATAAAATACCCGTAACAACCAGAGAACCAACGGCAATGCCAAGCACCAAAAGATACCAATGAGGGTACTGGCGCAGCAAGCTCAAGCCGTATGGCTGCATGAGGAAATATTAGGAGTTAGCGGCGCTTATCACCAAACATGATGACGTGGTCAGAACGGTCGTAATCAAGTAATTCTTCCTTCACGAACCAGTGAGCAACCTCTGTTGCTGCTTCTTCTGTGGTTTCGGAAGCGTGAACAAGGTTAAAGATGCTACGTTGTTCTACATTGGCGGCCGTTGGGGCATCATGTGAGTAATCACCGCGAATGGTACCTGGTTCGGCAAAAATTGGGAGTGTAGAACCAATTAACTTGCGGACAACGGAAACGGCATGAATACCTTCAACAACCATAGGGACAACGGGACCCATAACCATGAACTCAATGAGGGCCTTGCGTACGCTCAAGCCAATCTCGTAGGGATCTTTGCTGCCCATGTATTCCACAGGGTCAATGTTATATTCAGCAAAGGTCTTGAGACCCTTGTTACCCAAACGCTCAATCCAAGTGCGGTCTTTAGGATAAAAATCATCCATTTGCTTTGTGGTAGCGTGCACCATTTTCATGGCGATAATTTTCAAGCCGCGTTGCTCCAGGCGCTTGATGATTTCGCCCATTAAACCGCGCATGACGCCGTCTGGCTTAATCATGGTAAAGCTACGTTCAGTAGCCAGAGGGTGGGTGGTGTAGTGTGCCATAAGATTTATTGATTGAGAGTAAGTAAAGCTTCAAGTTTATCAGCATGGTGTTTAGGACCAATGACTGCCAAACGCAGTTTATGATCTTGGAAAAGGTCTTTAGCCACGGCCATGATATCGGCTATTTGGACCTTTTCTAGTTCTGCCAAGACCTGCTCTGGAGTATCGCGCGTATCTTCTAGACGATCTTGTGCAGCGTAGTATTCAGCCACATGCTCGGAATCTTCCATGGCCAAAAGCGTGCGACCCTTCAGGTAACTTTTTGCACGACTTAATTCATCTTGCTTAATGCCATGCACAAGAATTTCGCTGAACTGATTCAAAACTGCTTTAAGCGCGTTGGTAAGACGATTATTATCAACACCGGCAGACGCCACCAGGAAGCCTACATCTTGGTACGTATCAGTGCTTGCACGAACGTAGTAACAGAGGCCCTGTTCTTCGCGCACTTTGACGAAAAGTCTTGAACTCATGTTGCCGCCCAGCATGGTAGCCAACAGGCGGAGAGCGTAGCGGCGAGGATCTGCATTTGGATACGCTTCAACGGCCAAAATGAAGTGGCTCTGTTCTGAAGCTTTTTCCTCTACTTTAACCCGCTTATCAACGTTCAACAGATGCGCCTCGGAAGGCTTGTAGGTATCACCTTCTGGCATGGCGCCAAAATATTCTTCGGCCAATTTTTTAACATGATTAACCTCAACTGCCCCAGTGACCACAATGGTACACTGACGACCCATGTAGAACTGTTTGCGGTACGCGTGAAAATCTTCAGCGGTGAAATGTGTGACAGATTCTTTAGTACCCAAGATAGAGCGACCAATAGGACTATCGCCAAAGAGGAGATCCATGAGGGTGTACTCAACCTTGCGCATAGGCATGTCTTCGTACATGTTGATTTCCTCAACAATGACGCCTTTTTCCTTCTCTAGCTCATCCGCAGGAAAGGTGGCGTGCAAGAGCATGTCTGAAAGGACATCAAAACTGAGTGGCACATGTTCAGCGGCTGTCTTGGTGTAGAAGCCAGTATATTCGTGCGACGTAAATGCGTTGAATTCGCCACCAATGGCATCAAGCGTTTCTGTAATGGCCTGGGTGCTTTTGTACTTTCTGCCGCCCTTAAACACCAAGTGCTCGGTGAAGTGAGCCAAACCCTGTTGCTTATCAGATTCATAGCGCGATCCAACGCCCATGAACACCATGGTAGTGGCGGCACCAGTGTTGGCCAAAGGCACTACTACCAGTGAGATGCCGTTAGGAAGGATGGTATGTGAGACGGTGTGTTGGAATGACATAAAAAACGGCTAGGGGTACAGTCGATAGGTTCATCATACCAGAAGTTCATCTTGTTAAAAGGAAGGTGTTTGCCCCTCCCCATTTCCTGAGGTACACTAGGGGTGTTAATGCGTAATCATTCTTATGTTGCATGTAGAATTAGAAAATATCTTGGGTGAGGATGATGCCGTCCGCAGGGCACGGGAACTCATTGACCTTGTCGATAAAACCAAACAGCTGGTAGTAGTTACTCGTCAAAACCGGCCAGCTGTGGCAATGATTGATATTGACCAGCTTGAAAAACTCACTGGCCGAACGGTTACTCCAGTGGCACCGCTTCCTTCTAGTCATCCTGCAGCGGAAGAGCCTTTCGCAACTACCCCAGCGGCAATGCCAGCTCCTATGCTAAATGAGCTCCCAGATTTGCCACTTCCACCACTGGAAAACCCTCCTTTCTCTACACCACCTACGCCACTTGAAGCGCCGGCTCCTGCAGCATTGCCTAACATGCCAGATTTACCTGATTTTTCTGCTCCCGTTACTTCTTCCAGCCCATTGCCAGAAATGCCTGCCCCTATTCAGGCCCCTATGACTGCGGCACCGGTTACTCCTCCTTCAGCTCCTGCTCCCGTGGCTCAAGCGCCTATTGGTACTCCTCCACTTCAGCACCTTTTGCAGACACCAGAAGCACTACCGCCAGAAGACCTGAACAGCAGCTCACCACTAGCTTAACGAGTGAAGACGACGTAGGCTACGTAGACAGCAAAGACAAGGATAACGGCACCAATTCCTAAGATGAGAAGCAGCACCCACGTTGGTAGGCTGCTTTCTTCTTTTTGAGGAGCTTGAGGGACAACTTCTGCTTTCTGCTCTGGAGCTGGTAAGAGTTTTACCAGCATATTCTGCGCTTGTTCAGCACGACCACGCCACGCGCCTAGTTCTTCGCGCAACTTAGCTTGGCTCTCCAGTTCTTGGTAGTAGCGATCTTCGTAGGTTTCCGCGCGCTTTTGCCAATATTCACTTAAGTTTCCTGATTCACCCGTTACTGCCACGCGAATTTGGCGGGCGGTAACTTCTGCATCATGTGAGTGCGGAGCTTCTTCAAGTTCCTTCTCTTCTAGTGGTATAGCATGCTCAGGTTGACCCGTGCTGTAGTAGCGCTGAATTTCTTCAGGATCTACCAAATAAATAAAGCCAGTGAGTGTCTTTTCTTTGCGGTGCGAAATTTTAGCACCCTTAATGAGGCGTCGAACGGTAATTTCTGACTTCCCCACTTCTTTTGCCGCTTGATCAAGCTGGATGTACGTCGCCATAGGTAAGTTTATGCACCTGCTACCGTGGTTGTTTCCGTCTGCGTACGCTGTGTAACCTTTTCAACGCGAAGCAGGGTACGAACCGTCTGCAGATCAATTGCCTTAATGAGATTTTCGAAGAGTCTATAACCCTCAGACTTATACGCCATGAGAGGATCTGTTTGGGCGTAGCCACGCAAGCCAATACCCGTCCGTAACTCTTGCATGACCGTGAGGTGCTCTACCCATAGCATATCAATGGTTTGCAAATAGAGCGAGCGGATGACGGTGCCATACAACGGACCAAACTGATCTTTCTTTACTTGATGCGCCAGCAAGAAGATTTCTGTCACCCTAGCTTCCACGGCGGCATCACTCTGGAACTGTGCCAGTTCTTCTTGCAGCTTAATTCTTTCAGATTCTACCAAGTTCAACTGAGCGCCAAGATCTTTGGTGAGACGATCCAAATTCCACTCAACGTGATAACCAGAGGCATGGAGTGCAGAAAGGTGACGCGCTTCAAAGCGAAGTGTTTCGTCAATCATGGTCTCAATCTCAGAAATGTCTTCAGGGTTAAGGAGCACCTTGCGACGACGACCGTAAATTACCTCACGGTGGCGATTAAGCACATCGTCAAATTGAATGAGGCGTTTGCGAATATCAAAGTTGTGCCCTTCTACGCGCTTCTGGGCAGTCTCCAATGAGCGACTAATGAGCTTGTGCTCAATTGGCTCATCTTCCTTTACACCCATGGTGGTAAGGAGGGTTTTAATGCGATCTCCTCCAAAAATACGCATGAGGTCATCTTCTGCGGAAACGTAAAAGTTAGAAACACCTGGGTCACCCTGACGACCAGCACGACCACGCAGCTGGTTATCAATACGTCGAGATTCATGGCGTTCCGTACCAATCACCTGCAAACCACCCAACTTCAACACCTCATCGTGCTCTGTTTCCCAGGCGGCAAAGGCCTTTTCGTACGCAGCTTTGTTGTCATAGTCTGCCTTGTTTGGCTTTACACCACCCAGCATGATGTCTGTTCCTCGGCCGGCAATGTTGGTAGCCAAGGTTACAGCATTTTTGCGACCTGCCTGCGCCACAATCTCTGCTTCACGCTCGTTGTTCTTTGCGTTTAAGACCTCGTGCTTCACGCCCACTTTCTTCAAGAGAGCGCTTAATACCTCATTTTTCTCTACGGAAATGGTACCCAGCAAAATAGGCTGGCCCATTTCGTGGATTCGCTTTACGTCCCTAATGAGCGCGTTAAACTTCCCTGGCTCATTCATGTAAATGCGGTCAGGGTTATCAATACGAACCATAGGATTATTGGTAGGGATAACCACCACCTCAAGACCATAAATCTTGTGAAATTCTTCTGATTCAGTGGCGGCCGTACCGGTCATACCAGAAAGCTTCACGTAGGTGCGGAACAGGTTCTGGAACGAAATGGTGGCCATGGTGGTAGATTCACGCTGTACGCTCACTCCTTCTTTGGCCTCAATAGCCTGGTGCAAACCCTCTGAGTAGCGACGCCCCGGCATGAGGCGACCAGTAAACTCATCCACAATAATAACTTCGCCTTCACTGACGACGTAATCTTTGTCTCGTTTGTATAAAATATTGGCCTTAAGTGCTTCTTCTAAGTGGTACGCCAACTGCACCTCTTCCCCGTAAATAGTGTCTACGCCAAGCATTTTTTCCATTCTCACAATGCCCTCGTGCGTGAGGCTTACAACACGATCTTTTTCATCTACAGTATAGTCTTCTTCAGGCTTCAACTTGGGAACCAAACGGGCAAATTGTTGGTACGTATCAGCTGATTCTTCGGCGGCACCAGAGATGATGAGTGGCGTACGAGCTTCATCAATAAGGATGGAGTCCACCTCATCTACGATGGCAAAGAACAGGTCTCGCTGCACCATTTGTTGGGCTTCTTGCACCATGTTATCGCGCAAATAGTCAAAGCCGAATTCGTTATTGGTGCCATATGTAATGTCGCAAGCATATGCTTCTTGGCGAGATACCTCGACCAACAACTTATCCTGATATTTAAACCCGTGGTCATGGACAATGACCCCTACTGTAAGACCGAGGAAATCATAGATTGGGCCGTATGTTTCTACGGCTAATTTGGCTAAGTAATCGTTTACCGTAACCAGGTGAGCGCCCTTACCAACCAAGGCATTGAGGTAGAGTGGTAAGGTTGCCACAAGTGTTTTTCCTTCACCCGTGCGCATTTCAGCAATGGCACCAATGTGGAGGGCAATGCCACCCAACATTTGTACATCAAAGTGACGCTGACCTACCGTGCGCTTAGCGGCTTCACGCACCACGGCAAATGCTTCTGGCAAAAGTGGATCAAGTACCGCGTTATATTGTTTTTTTTCGCGTGCTTTATCGTTGATATCTTGGATGCCTTCTTTCTGCTCAAGAACGGCCAGTGGATCAACTTTTTTAGTGTCTTCTGCAACAGTAAGGCGCGACTTTAACTCAGCCGTCTTTGCTTGTAATTCAGCGTCACTGAGCGCTTCCATTTCTTTTTCAAACGCATTGATGCGAGCAACCGTTTTCTGGTGACGCTTGAGGAAACCGCGACTGGGATTGGCAAGGAGATTTTCGAGGAAAGCCATAAGGTTTGCTGTGTTAGGGAGAAGCGTCTGTGCACTGGTTATGATAGCGGAAACGAACACTTAGGAAAAGTAAAAAAAGGCCCCGGCAAAGTGCCTGGGCCTAGAAACAACGAAATGACCAACCTAATGAGCTACGATGACTGCCTGACGGCCGCATCCTGGGGGCATATATTTACCAACCAACGAATCTGCTGATCCAACTGACGGACAGAGGCGGGAAACCTACCAATGAACGTCGGCAGACGAAGACCGAATACGACATCCGGCCTCTCCAGCCAAGGTTCAGTGTCCTCACCACCCATACCCAGATTCGCCAGCAAAGAATGAAGCCGCTTCGGAAACCAGGAGCCAGAGAGGCGTTGAATGCGCCGCTCCTTTGCCGCTTCGTCCGAATACCATATCTGCTTCCCAAGTACTACGAGCTGTTCGGCTTCTTCCTGTGAGGCAACAACGAGGCCATCCTGAAGCTTTGCGGCCCCAGGGCATACCAGGAAAGGTATGCGTGCCTTAAAGAAAGCGGCCTCCAGATCCCCTGAACTCACTTCAGCTAAGGGCCAGAGGATCTGTAAAGGCATGACGCCCTCATTGGTAGGGTGAAGGAAGCAATATGCTTCCGCAATAAGATGTGCCCAATCCACGGCTGGATCACTCAAAGGATCTGGAAGAAGGTGGATCGCCGTGGTTTTTCCCCCGAAATGAGGGAGCGGCCGAGCAATTCCAAACGGGGTCTCATGTCCACCCCTTCCAACTCCCAAAGAAAGTCCATCAAGGATAGCGTTGCGATCATCCCCCAGGGCGAATACGGCATCCAACTGGTTATCGTTATGCAATTTCCAAAGCTGCAACGTGCCCGTCAAGATGATCTCTCCACCCATCATGTTCTGACGGCCAATGAGTTTCACAACATCTTCCGCGGCCTTACCACCTACGAAAAAGGTGGTGTACCCCTTACAGAGGTGGTGCTCAATAAAACTCCCAAGCACGCGCCCCATGAGGAACGCCACTTTTTCATCGTCCACAAAAATACCTATGTTCATCAGTCTCCCGATACAAACCGGAGGCATACTACACCAAATCAAGAGAAAAATCCAGTACTGTACTTAACTAATTTGCGAAAAACCAGTATACGGTTGCAAAATTTCAGGAATGGTAATGGAGCCGTCTTCTTGTTGGCCGTTTTCCAAGAGGGCTACTAGAATGCGCGGCGAAGCCAGAACAGTATTATTTAAGGTATGAACGAAGACGGGCTTCCCCTCTTCGTTTTTGTAACGGATATTCAGGTTACGCGCCTGGTAATCGGTGTCATTTGAACAAGAGTGAGTTTCACCAAATTTGTTCATACCAGGAAGCCAAACCTCAATATCCCACTTCTTTACCTGAGGATGACCAAGATCTCCTCCACAGTTAAGTACAACCTGATAATGCAGACCTAAAGATTTCAGAATTTCTTCTGCAATACCCAAAAGGCGTTCATGCTCTGGGATGGAATCTTCAGGTTTAACCAAACTAACCATTTCTACTTTTTGGAATTGATGCACTCGGTACAAACCACGAGTTTCCTTACCATACGTGCCAGATTCACGTCGATAACACGGTGAAATACCTGCATAGCGTAATGGCAGCTCTTCAGATTGCAACACTTCATTGGCACGATAATTCACCAAGCCAATCTCCGCGGTTCCTGCCAGATATAATTTATCACGCTCAAGCTGGTAGGCATCACCTTCAATGGCATCTTCTGGGGTGGAAAAGTGGGCAGCACCATAAAATGCCTCGGCTCGTGCCATGTGCGGCACCGTCATAAGAGTAAATCCTTGCTTTTGCACGGTGTCCATGGCAAAACGCATGACGGCATGCTCAAGAAGAACCAGTTGATTTTTGAGGTAATAGAATTTAGCACCGCTTACTTTGGCGCCACGCTCCATATCTAGCAGATCTAACTTCAGTGCAAGCGTTTCATGATCTTGTGGCGCAAAAGAAAAGGTAGGCCTTGTACCTTCAGTACGCACTACCACATTTTCTTTGTCTGAACTACCTTCTGGTACATCTGAGGCAGGCAGGTTAGGAATTTGCCGAAGGAGCACCAACCAGGCATCATCCATTTCGGCTAATGCTGTTTGCTCAACTTTGATGGCATCAGAAAGGCTACGCAAATCTGCACGAAGTGATTCGCGCTCTTCAGGGCTAGCCTGCGCCATATTGGTAGAAGCCAAATTTAAGGAAGCCTGGCGGGCTTCAGTTGCCTGCTGCAATGTTCTGCGCTCTGTATCTAACGCCAAAAACTGGTCAACCAATGCGGGTTCACCCATTTTTTTGCGAATGCCGTCTTTAACAGCCTCAGGATTTTCTCGAATATATTTTGGATCAAGCATATGGCTATACTGCCAGATTACGGCAATATTTAAAAGTAGAGCACTTTCTGCTATAGTGGCACTAATCCTACAAAGGAGTAGTGAAGATTTTGAATGTCCTCCATATATGTGAAGCTCTCGCCGTTGCCCTCGGCTATGTCGGCATCAGCACTCACTTAAAGTGCAACAATCGTCCATTTCGCCCTCCTTTCACATCAAAGAGGAAGCGAACCATCCCTTAGTCTCAGTCCCGCCCGTGGGGACTTTTTTTGTTCCTTTAACCGTGTTTCTCAGGGCGCATGGTAGGAAACAGAACCGTTTCTCTTACTGATTCAACGCCACTTGCTAGAGCAAAAAGTCTATCAATACTCACGCCAAAGCCGGTTGTTGGCGGCATGCCATGCTCTAATGCACGCAAGAAATCTTCATCCATGCGTTGTGCCTCAGGATCACCTGCCAAACGAAGTTTTTCCTGGGCTTCCAAGCGTCCCCGTTGGTCTATAGGATCATTCAGCTCTGTAAAAGCGTTTCCTACCTCTGAACCATCACACAGGAACACGAAGCGCTCAGTAAGACGTGAATCATTGGCTTTTCGCTTTGCTAACGGTGAGAATTCCACGGGAAAATCTACCACAAATTGTGGCTGAATAAGGTGTGGGCGGACTGTTTTTTTGTAGAGTAAGTCAAAGAGACGGCCTCGGCCCAGCTTTTTCAGCTCATCTGCTTGCGCTTCCTGATTTGCGCCGCCGCCTGTTTTAAGACCATGCTTCACGATGCAATCAATGAGCTCTTCATCACTAGCTTCCAAAATATTGATGCCTGCGTAATCTTTCAGTAACTGTACATAGGAAACGCGCGGAAATTCTCCTTCAAAATTGAGTACATGCTCCCCTCGCTCAAACTGCAGCGTACCAAAGGTCTCCATGAGCGCTGTCTGGTACATTTCTTGAATAAACGGCATGAGCTCTTCATACGAAGCGTACGCCCAATACAGTTCAAACATGGTGAATTCTTGCAGGTGTTGGGTATCCATCCCTTCGTTACGAAAAACACGACCAATTTCAAACACCCGTTCAAAACCACCTACAACCAGGCGCTTGAGGTGAAGTTCTAGGGCAATACGAAGGTAAAAATCAACATCTAAAGCGTTGTGGTGTGTGACGAACGGCTCGGCATCTGCTCCACCCGGTATCTGTTCAAAAACCGGCGTTTCCACCTCAATAAAACTATGCTGTTCCATGAAACGGCGGAGCGAAGAAACCAAGCGGCTACGCTTCTGGAAACGCTCTCTAGCTTCATCACTCACAATGAGTTCTGCGTAGCGTTGGCGTTGGCGCTGCTCTACATCTTGTAAACCACGCCATAAATCTGGCAGCGGATGCAGGGTTTTGGTAAGAATGGACCATTCATGTACCTCTAGGGTAAGTTCTCCGCGCTTACTCATGAACAGATTGCCGGATACCCAAATGAAGTCGCCCAAATCAAGCAACTCTAGACGATCAAACAGTTCAGCACTCAGTGCATCTTTTTTGAAGAGGAGCTGAATTTTGCCGGTGGCATCATGAAGGTCAGCAAAAAAGAGTGCTCCTTGCCCCCGGAGCGCCTTTAAACGGCCAGTAACAGCCTTCTCTGGACCAAGTTCTTCAGTTAAGCCACTACCCGCTTCTCGAGCCTCCTGAATACGAACATGGGCCGGTACGTGAGCGGGGTAAGGATCAACACCCAAATCACGCCACGCCTGAAGCTTAGCGAGGCGAGCAGCAAACGGGTCAAGGTCCGCAAACTGCGCCATTGGCCTCCTTAGAAGTCTTTAATTAATTTTGAGGATTTTGTATGCAACCGCGCCGCCATCTGGAATGGCAACTTCCACAACCTGACCAATTTTAGCACCTACGAGTGCTTTACCAAGAGGAGATTCAACAGAAATGTGACCGGTGGTAGGATCTGATTCGGCAGAGCCAACAAGAGAATATTCCTCTTTATCACCTTCAACTTCAACCTGTACCTTGGAACCAATAACCACTTTATCGTGGCTAGCGGCGGCTTTTTTGCCATCGATGACTTTTGCCTTCTTTAGGAGCGCCTCAAGCTCTTCAATACGACCCTCAATCATAGATTGTTGGTTGCGGGCAGCGTCGTACTCAGCATTTTCAGAAAGGTCACCGTATTCACGGGTTTCCTTAATCTTCTTAATGATGTCCTTACGATCTACTTCAATGAGCTGTTTAAGCTCACTCTTTAACTTGGTGATGCCCTCCTGGGTGAGCAAGATATCTTTCATGGCGTTGTACTAGGTAATCGAAGAATAGTATAGCAGGGTCCGGCGGCCATACAAGGGCGCCTAAACCTGTCTCTTATATGGTTAAATTTGGGTTAAAAAATGGCCTCGCGGCCGCTTCTTGAGTGCCCTGAGTATAGGGACTGATATTCGGCATGTCAATATGGAAAACGCACAAAAAAAGATCTGCTTATGCAGCAGATCCTAGACTGGTCGGTTCAGAAGTGAGAGGCCCTCTGGCTTGCTCAATTTGGATGCGAGCTACCTCCCGAAGGAGCTGCGCCTGTGTGATCTTGGCTTTATACGCGCCAAGGCGCGCCATGGCTTTGTGGTAGATGATTTGATCTGCTTGTAGCATTTGCTCTGAAGCTATCCCATCGCTAAACGCGCTGGCCTGATCCTTAGTAGCAAGCTCCAGCCGAGTCATTTCATCATCAAGCTCCTGGAGAAGAAGCCTGATCCTCTCCGTAGCTTGATCCATGACCATGGCCGTCGTCATGATTTGAAGGAGGGATTTGTTATGGCTATCGACGAGATACCGACAACCGGCAATGTATTCATCTTCTCTGGGTGACCCCTCCTTAATTTCCGCAGGAACGACGCCGATAGAACGCATAACTGCATTTACTGCGCGATCCCCTGGGATAAACCACCCCTTCGACCTTTCGGGTGCTGGTGCCAACCAATCGTTCTCGAGAAGGTACGCCATGTGGCGTCCCATCCAGTACGCCCTGTTCTTCTTGGGGACATTTGACCCCAAGGCAGGAAGAACGCAGTTCAACCACACCTGGTCAGCGGACAATTCCAAGACCTCTGCAAAGGCCAGATCCGAGGAAAAAACCTTGAAAAACAGATGTGCAAGCTTCTTCAGCAGCTCATGAGTCCACAGATCTCCCAACGGGTTAGGAACCTTACCTTCTTGCTCCACCACTTTCCAATTGGCTTGGGTAATGGGATTCTCTCTCAGAAAAACGCTCATGTAAGCGAATAGCTCTGAAGGCGTCCACTTGATACCCGTAATCTGGAGTCTAATACTGCGTCGCCGATGCTCCGCAATAGAGTTAGGAACCTGAGCCTCTACCTCAATGATTCCACCTCGCAGTTCATTACGTACTGCGAAGAGCTGCTCCTTATGACCCATAACGAAATTCTGGACATCCCCAGAAAAGTTCATTCCATCTTCATTCTCAGCTTCAGGTGGAATAATAATGCGCAGAACCTGACCAACGAAAGCCTCCATTTCTGGTGGCATTTGTCGTGAAGTGTCGTGAAACCCAAAATTGCTTAATGTACCTGTCCCAACCATTTTAATCTCCGTTCCAACCTCCTTTTGTACAAGACACAAAAGGACTCGCTATAGTAGCGTTTTTTCTTCCTTAAATCAAGTGGCTCTTATCTTTATGTAAGGATAGCCTTAATTCTTCGTACACCAGCACTAACGGCTTCTTCTTTAACAATTTTAAAGTGACCTAACTCTGCAGTGTGACGTATGTGAGGACCGGTACAGATTTCTTTGCTGTAGGTACCAATGCTATACACGGTCACGCTATCACCATATTTATGACCAAATAAACCTATGGCCCCTTCTGTCTTTGCCTCATCTGGTGACATGGTATCTACGGAAACGGGCAAGTCTGCCTTAATTTGTCCGTTCACTTCAACTTCCACGGCGGCAATTTCTTCGGGCGTCATTTTTTCTGGATGGGTGAAATCAAACCGTAAGCGCTCAGGATTAAGGTTGCTCCCCTTTTGCTGAACGTGCGGGCCTAAAATATTGCGCAACGCCTGGTGCAACAGGTGCGTGGCAGTGTGATATTTCACTGTTTCATCGGAGTGATCGGCCAAGCCACTGGCAAACTGCCCAGCAGAAGCCGTACGTGAAAGGTCTTGGTGTTTCTTAAACTCAGCGGCAAATTCTTCTCTGTTGAGGGTAATACCTCGACTCTCGGCATATTCTTGCGTAAGCTCAAGCGGAAAGCCGTATGATTGATACAAATCAAACGCAATCTTCCCTGTTAACGCATCATATTTCTCAATTTCTTTCTTGCCTTTTTCTAGGGTGCGTTGGAACTTGGCGGCTTCTTCGGAAATTGACTTGATGATTTCTGTGCGGAGTGTCAGTAAGACAGGATAATCAGGGTAAATACGGATCACGGCGTCTACAGCTGGAGCAACCCAGGCAACGTCGGCCTGGTTTAAGTGCAAGATGGCTCGACGCAGTAACCGGCGCAGCACATACCCACGGTCTTTATTGGAAGGCAGTACGCCATCAGAAATGAGCATGACACTAGCGCGCAGGTGATCTGCTACAACATTGCGCGCCGCTTCAGGCATTGAGGGCAACGCCTCTATAAGAGGCATAAACAGATCTGTCTCAAACGGCATTGTTTTGTTCTGGAGAATCATGGCAATGCGCTCAAAGCCCATGCCGGTATCTACATTATGGTGAGACGTTTTTTTGTACGCGCCATCTGCTTCTTTGTTGTACTGCAAGAAAACGTTGTTCCAGATTTCCACTGCATGTCCGCTCTCTGTATCAAGAACCCCATCCTTTACTGGCGAACCTTCACCGATGACATCATAAAAAATCTCTGTATCAGGGCCACATGGGCCGGTCTGGCCAGCAGGGCCCCACCAATTATCTTCTCTGCCCAAACGGAAAATACGTTCGCCTTCTTTGGCCTCAATGCCGTGCTGCTTGAAGCTTTCCCGCCAAATGCCAATAGATTCTTCGTCGGCTGGTGCAATTTCATCACCGGCAAAGACCGTCACGTAAATACGATGAGGATCCAAACCCAGACCCACTTCTTTATCGGTCAAAAATTCTAGGCTCCAAGGAATGGATTGGTGCTTGAAGTAATCATTCAATGACCAATTGCCCAACATCTCAAAAAACGTCAGGTGACGGTTATCGCCCACCTCCTCAATATCTCCGGTGCGAACACATTTTTGGATGTTCACCAGCCGGTTTCCCTGTGGATGTGGCTGACCCAACAAATACGGCACCAGTGGCTGCATGCCTGCCGTGGTGAACAGAACCGTTGGATCGTTCTCCGGAAGCAGTGAGGCCGATGGCATTACCGCATGTCCTCGCGCCGCAAAAAACGCCGTATAACGGTGGCGAATTTCGGTAGCGGAAAGAACAGGGTGGTCAGACATGGGACTGGATTATGATTCTTTCTGCATCCTAGCAGATTGCCCGCGTGTTGAGAATTTGATATACCAGCTCAGTCGGCACGTTGGTGCCAAAGGAAATCATGGAAGCAGTTCTGCGAATGCTCTCGAACCTTCATCCTCACGCTCTTGCAATGGTCACGGAATCAGGTCGACAGCCTGACACCGAACGATTGATGAGCCTCGCAAAAGCCCACCTCCCAGCCACGTACGGCGTGCGTGATGTCGCCCTTGATCTGGAACATGCCGGGCTGCGCCTCAGCCACTGCACGGCAACTTATCTATTGGACGGCCCAGAGGGCCAATCCATTGAGTGCCTCAACACACTTAGCGGCGATACTCTCCTGATCCTTAACGGATCTGGCAACCTGTACTTCCGCGATAGTGGTCACGTCTTCCCTCTTGTTCCGGCAGCCGAACTACCTAGTAGCCCACGACGATACAGCGTCTGCACCCACAAGACTCTGAATGAAGTAGCTCAGGAAGCCCTTCAATATTGTCACGGTGGACGCAGCGCGCCCGGAACCTCCTATCTGGATGGCTTCCTTAGTCTGTGGCGCTATGGCGGTTCAGTGGTCTTGCGGGGAAAGTCTGCTGCGACGCGAGTAATGGATCCCTACTTCAACATCAGTAGCCACTTGGGCTACCAAATTGCTTCTCTAAGTGATGTGGGTTATACCATTTTTTCGGCAAAGGATGCCTTGGGCTCATTCGAAAAAATGCCCCTCATCATGGTCAGTGAAGCGCCAATCTTAGAAAGTCTGGCTGGATTCTACCAAGACCGCCTCCCCAACTAAACCCTGCCCTGCGCACTTGCGTCGGGCTTTTTTGTTTCGGCACTATTGAATAGGAAACTCTACCGTTGCCACCGTTCCCTGTTTTGGCTGTGACTGAAACGTGATATTTCCCTGATGCATGCGCAAGATGGCATAGGCAATATGCAAGCCAAGACCCAAACCTTCGTAGTCAAAACTATAGATACTACTGCCACGATAAAACTTTTCGCTCAAATGCTGCAGTGTCTCGGCCGGCATGCCAATGCCCTGATCGGCTATTTCAATGTTAAAAATGCCGTCAGCTGAACTAAGCTTAACCTTGATAGTATTCCCTTCCATACTGAATTTGATGGCGTTATCCAGAAGCGCAATAATGGCTTGCTTCATGCGGCGCATATCTACCCGAGCCTGCTTGATATCTTTCGTAGTGTCTTCAAACACAATTTGTAGCCCTTTTTGTCGAACGAACACATCCATGGCAGCAACGGCGTTGCTTACCAAATCACCAACATCGTGCACATCTTCGCGCAATTGTAAGTTGTTGTTGTCAATTTCGTTAATAAGCACCAGCTGTTCTGCAATGATCCAGAGCCGCTGCTGACCCAGAATGATGGCCTGATACAGTCTCTGACGCTCCTCAAGGCTGAGTGTGGTATCTGCTTCTTGCAACCGGCTGGTGGCGGTTTGAATAATGGTAATTGGCGTAAGAAGATAATGCGAAGCCAAACCAACAAATTGATCTTTGCTATCTCGAAGTCTTTTTTGGAAATTGCCCAGAATAAGCGGGCGCATGAAAATAAAATAAAACAGAGAGGCAATAAGAAGCCCCAGAACAAGGAAGATTATCTCGTTGAGTGCAGTAGAATCCATACCTCCAGTATATGCTAAACTAAGTGCATGAGCATCTTCCACCGTCGCCCCTCTGTTCCACGTGCTGTTTCGCTTGATATAGGAACTGAATTCGTCAAAGCTTTGGTTTTTGAAGTGGTTGAAGAACATGGCGTAGTCATTGGCAGTGGCCGTGAACGTCAACGTCTTTCCGACATGCACGGCGGCACCGTGACCGATATTGGCGGTGTCATTGTAACCGCAGCCAAGGCCGTTGAGCGCGCGTTTGATGAGGCCGGATGTGAGCCAGAAGCAGTCATTGTAGGCATTGCTGGTGAGTTAGTAAAAGGAAACACCACCACAACCACCATCTCTCGCAAACAACCTCATGCTGCCATTACCCAACATGAGCTCCGCGATATCATCGCCGAAGCCCAGCGCCTCATTCTCCAAAAATCTCGCAAAGAACTAGCTTGGGAAACGGGCTATGCCGAAATTGACGTGCAATTGGTTAATTCCGCCGTGGTCAATGTAAAAATTGACGGTTATGCCGTTACCAACCCTATTGGCTTTCAGGGTCGCCAGGTTGAAGTAGGCATTTATACTGCTTACGCACCAAGCGTGCACGTAGGCGCCATTCAAAGTATTGCCGATGGCCTTGGTCTCGACCTTCTTTCAATTGCCACGGAGCCCTACGCCGTCGCTCGCTGTTTTGGCAACGATGAATCTGGCGACATTTCCTCCATTTTCATTGACGTTGGTGGTGGAACCACAGATATTGCCGTAGTCCGTTCCGGTGGATTAGAGGGCACCAAAATGTTTGCTCTAGGAGGCCGAGTCTTCACCAAGCGTATTGGCTCAGAAATGAAGTTGCCATTCCGTGAGGCCGAACAGCTTAAATTGGCCTATTCCAACGAAACCATCAGCAAAGCCGAGCATTCGCAAATTGTGAGCACCATAGCCAACGATACTGAGGTGTGGCTCTCTGGTGTAGAACTGGCGCTAGAAGAGTTCTGTAACTCTGAACGCTTCCAAGACAATCGTCTCCTTCCTAATCGCATTTACCTGTGCGGTGGTGGTAGCCTGCTTCCCGATTTGAAAAAAGCTCTAGAAACCAAAAATTGGACCAAAGGATTACCGTTTGCTAAGACGCCAGATGTGCAGTACATTAAACCAGAGCACATCAGCAATATCATTGATAAGACTGGCAGCCTTCAAGGCGTGCAAGATGTCACTCCTATGGCACTAGCCAATATTGCCCTTGACCTCATTGGCAGTGAAGCAACCTCCACCAAGGCAATGAACAAGATTTTCAAAGGTCTGCGCGCGTAGTATATGTCCAACACTCAAACTCTCTACATAGATTCGTCAGAAGAAATCACGGCCGTCATTGAACGGTTGAAGGGTTCGCATGAGCCCATTGTGGCACTTGTGGTTCCAAAAGGTGGCGCGCTCATTCAGAGCATTGTAAACCTCAAGCTCATCCGAAGAGCCGCTCAAGACGCCGCTAAAGATGTCATTCTGGTTACTACAGATAAAATTGGTCGTAACCTAGCCACTCAGGTAGGCATTCCTGTTGCAGCCAACGAAAAAGAAATTGCTAGCGTTGCCAGTGGTACCGCTTCAAGCACTGAAGAACAGGTAAATGTCATTGCTGGCGTTCGCATTCATCGGTATTACAACGAAGAAACCGAACCTCAGGAAGAGCCAGTAATGACGGATGAAGCACCCAAAGAAGCACCAGTCCTTGTGCCAAAAACATTGCTCCAACCTGAAAAATCTTCTGCACTAATGAAGACCGAAAAGGCTGAGGTTCCTATGGTGAGTGAGCCTGAAATAAGCACGGTTGCCGTCATTGAAGAAAAAGTTGACGCTCCTGTAGAACCTGTAATTGAAGAGGTGGATCCGGCTATTCAACCAATGGCCGTAGAGACCGTTGCCCCTATTTCAGTACCTGTCTCTGAACCAGGAACCATCAAACGCACCAGTATTGATCTCACCAGCACCACTACACCTGAGGTAAACGAAGAAAAAAAGATGGAAAAGGTGCCCAAGAAACGCAATAAGTTTCTTCCACTCATTGCCTTTATTGCCCTCATCGTTCTTGCGTTCGCAGCTGTAAGTTTCCTCTTCCTACCAAAAGTACACGTAGTGCTAGCCGTTAAGACACAACCAATCAGCCAAGATGTTACACTCACCGCTCAAACTAGCGTAACCACTGCCGCAGGCGCGCTCATACCGGCTGAAAAAGTTCACTCAGATACTTCTGATACCGTCACCTTCAATGCCACCGGCACTAAAGATGAAGGAACCACTGCAACAGGTACCGCTACACTCTACAATTACTCCACCACCAGCAGTATTACCGTGCCAAGCGGCACCACTGTTACTTCAAGTGGCAAAAACTTCACTACTACAAGTGATGTGATAGTTCCTGGCTATACACAGTCTGCCGGCAAACCTCCTGTCCCCGGTACCAAAGACGCCCCCATCACTGCTACAACTCCTGGGACTGATAGCAACTTGAACAATGTTTCGGCAAACAACATCACGGTATCTGGCGCCACCCTTACCTTTAATACGGTTAACACCAGTGGCGGTACCAGCAAACAGGTCAATGTCATTACCGATAGCGACATTGCCAACGCCAAAGCTTCTCTTGCCAAGCAACTTCAAACAGACCTAGTGAAGAAAATTACCGACCAGCTTGCTAAACGCGATGTCAAAACCGCCGATGGCGCTGACAATTACAGTGCTACCGCCTTCACCACCACGCAACCCGCAGGCACCGTGGCAGATAACGCACAAGCCACCATTACGGGTAGCCTTGATCGTACCGTTGTGGACACCGCCGTGGCTGAAAATGCCGCCAAGGGTACCGTTACTAGCCAGGTTGTAGCCAACCAAAATCGTGTCATTGATTCCAGCACCATCAGTAATGTCGTGTACAATTCTGACGGCAGTATGACCGTTACAGATCACGTCAGCGGCAAAACCACTCCCGTCTTTACTACCTCTGGCATTCCCAACCAGATCAAAGGCAAGTCTCTAGCCAATGCGACAGACCTCATTAAGAGCCTCACACCTGCGGAAACCGTGACCATTACCGTTTCTCCGCACTGGTGGCCTCTCAAGAGAATTCCTACATTTAGCAAGTTCATTACGGTTGAAACGGTCTATGAATAGCCCAATTTTGGGGCTTGATATTGGGCTACATAGAACAGGAGTAGCGCTCTCGGAAAGCGGTTTGATTGCAGAGCCTCTTACCACCATTGAATGGCATCTTCCCCATAGCCACCAGCTCATTGCGGAGCTCCTTGAGCTCATCCGTCGTCATGGAGTGAATACTATTGTCATTGGTATGCCTCTAAGCGAAGACAATACCCTAACCAACCAAGCCAAAAAAACAGAGGGAATTGTACAGCAACTAGAAGCCGGCATTCGCAAAGCAAACCTTCATGTTGCAGTAGTTACTCTTAACGAATTCCACTCCACCCAAGATGCAGCAGTGTATTTTCCTGATACTGATAAAGATGCTGCCGCTGCGGCTCTTATCTTGCAAGATTATCTAGAGCAATCTGGGGAGTTGTGGTAACCTGCATATTCCATGCGTAAAGCCTTCCTTGCCATCATCGTCGTTTTCTTAGCTCTGGGTATCTCAGGCTTTTTTAGCTATCGCTACCTTTTACAGCGAATCCAGGAACGTGATGCCGCCCGTGAAGCAGTAAAGAAATCAGACATTAGCATCACCATAATTGAGGGAAAGCGACGCGAAGAAATTGCCAACCAATTAGAAACCGCCGGCATCACCACTGCCAGTGACTTTCTAGCTGCTAGTACAGATGACGAAGGCTACCTTTTCCCCGATACCTATCGCTTCTTCCCCAATACCTCCGCTGCAGACGTAGTGACCAAAATGCACAATGACTTTGACCAACGTGTTGGACAAAGCCAGCCCACTAAAGACCAGCTCATCCTAGCCTCCATTGTGGAACGAGAAGCCAGCAACGACGCCGAGCGCCCTATCATTGCCGCAGTTTACTTGAATCGCCTAAGAATTGGCATGAAGCTCCAATCTGATCCTACCGTGCAGTACAGCAAGGACACAATTGATCTAGCGGCGGGTACTTTGACTAAATTCTGGCAGCCCATCACCGCAGCAGATTACACTGCAGTAAATTCACTGTTTAACACCTATCAGATCAGCGCTCTGCCCCCAGCTCCAATCTGCAACCCAGGATTAGCCAGCATTCAGGCAGCAGAAAAACCCGCTAGCATTGATTCTGCTGACATTTATTTTTACGAAAAAAACGGCCAGCTGCTCCTGGCAAAAACACTGGCAGAACACGACGCTCAGGCGGGTGAATAAAACTTTTGGTGTTTGGGAAAACAAATCGGCAACGTTGCGCAGAGCGCCTTGTTCATAAGTCCTCAATTGTTTTCCCAAACACCAAAAGTTTTTTTGCGTATATTTGTTCGTTTTGTCCCTGCAAAGAGCTACTTTAAACTGCTCGCAAACTAGGCTGGTTAACTTAGGAATTCCAAGAACAATTGAGGACTTATGATAGTAGATTCTTATCCGATTTGTTCTTGGAATTCCTAAGTTAACCTGATAGGATGACCTCATGCGCTTCAAATTTTTCGATCGTATCGCCAGCCAGCTTTCTCAAGATATTGGGATTGATTTAGGTACCGCCTATTCTCTCGTATACGTTAAGGGTCGAGGTGTCGTAATTAATGAGCCCAGCGTTGTGGCTATTAATAAGAAAAGTAAGCAGGTTTTGGCTATTGGCGAAGAGGCCAAAAAGATGGTTGGCCGCACCCCTAGTCACATTGTTGCCATCCGGCCGTTAGTAGACGGCGTCGTTTCAGACTTTGAGGTCACAGAGGCCATGCTCAAATATTTTATTGAAAAGGTCCATAAGACTAAGTTCTCTTTGGTTCCCCGTCCCCGTGTAGTTGTTGGTATTCCCTATGGCGTTACAGAAGTAGAACGGCGCGCCGTAGAAGAGGCCGCCCTCTCCGCGGGTGCTCGTCAGGTTTTCCTCATTGAAGAACCAATGGCCGCGGCAATTGGTGCCAACCTTCCCGTACAAGAAGCAGGTGGCTGCATGATTGTAGATATTGGTGGTGGTACCACAGAAGTGGCAGTCATCTCTTTGGGCGGTATTGTCACGTCACGTTCGCTGCGCATTGCTGGCGATGAGCTTAATGAAGACATCATCACCTATGCCCGCGAAACCCATAACCTCCTCTTAGGCGAGCGTACTGCAGAGCAAATAAAAATCACGCTGGGTTCTGCCCATGCCACCAATGAGCACCTCACCTACGCCATGCGCGGTCGTGATTTGGTCACGGGTCTTCCTAAGGAAATTATCGTCACCGAAGAAGAAATCCGCAAAGCCTTAAGCCGCTCAGTCAACGCCATCGTGGAAGCCGTTAAGCTCACCGTGGAAGAAACACCACCTGAACTCATTGCAGACATCATGGACCGCGGCATTATTTTGGCTGGCGGCGGAGCACTCCTCCGTGGCCTAGATACTTTGCTTCGCGAAGCCACTCACATGCCGGTGTACATCGCCGAAGACCCGCTTACCTGCGTTGCCCGTGGCACCGGACAAGTCTTGGAAAATCTTGATCATCTCCAAGAAGTCTTGCTGCCAACTATCTATAGGCGCTAGACTCCTATGCTCCGACGCACTTTTGTCTTCTTTGCCCTAGCCATCATTCTCCTCATACTTCCTTTTTCACTCAGTAGTACCCTACGGAATGATACCGCGCGCGGACTAGCTCCTCTTACAAAATTCTTCCAACGTCAACGCATTGGTATTGGCAACTATTACACAGAACTCAGTCAAATTGGTCAGCTTCATCAGGATAAAGAAAATCTCCAGCAGCAAGTTGTAAGCCTGCAACAACAATTAAGTGATTATGAGAGTTTAAAGAGAGAAAATGCCGCCCTTCAACAAGAGCTTGGTGTAACAGGCACGGCTGCAGAGCTACCTAAGGTACTTGCCCATGTCATCGTTCAAGGCAGTGATCCTTTAGATCCCACTTTCACCATTGATGTAGGCACGGCTCAAGGCATCAAGAATGGTCAGCCCGTGGTCTCTGGTGGGTATCTTATTGGTCGCATTATTACCGTTCACTCCCAAAGTGCAGTAGTACGCTCCATCCTCTCTTCAGATTCCATTGTGCAGGCGTGGATTCCTACCATAAACGATAAAGGTCTCCTCATTGGCCAGGGCAACACAGTAAGTTTGCAGAAAATTACCCAGGGTATTACGGTGCCAAAAAGCAGCGTTGTAGAAACCAGCGGCTTGAGTGGCACTGGCTCAGAAGAAATTCCCCTTCCACAAGGCCTCCTCATTGGCACCATTAGTACCAACCTCTCTAAAGCCAGCGACCTCACCCAGAGTTTTCAAGTTGATATTACAGAAGACCCCAACAACCTAGAGACCGTCATGGTTCTCTTAACCGGAGCATCTTAACATGCTTGGTCAGGCGGCCTTTGCCCTCCTAGGATTTTTGGGTGTAGCCGTGAGCAACGGACTTTTTGGCGAATTCTCGTTTTATATTAATGCCGCACTTTTGGGCCTCCTGTTTTTCGCCCTCATCATGCGCCAACGAACTGTGGTGGCCAGCTGTTTGCTGTTTGGTTTTATTTTAGGCCTTGATTTAACCAGTACCGTACGTTCAGGCAGCCTAGTACTTTTTGGTGCTTGCATCATCTTATTAGCCTATTATCTCCCGCGCCTTTTGCGCTTTACCACCCCACTTATGCAGGGTATAGTTGGGCTGCTTATTGTTATTATCCTCTATCCTCTCTTTTCCTTCGGTCATTCAGGATTTTTCCACCGGTTACTTTTGCTCATACCTCTCTTCTTTATTCTTTCCGGTGGAATTGTAGTACTGTTTCGTGGCTCCACAGAACCAATTCATGACGACTTATGAACACCTGGAATAAGGCATCATCACTGGCCTCTGACTTAAACACTAAGCGCGGGCTACAAGCAAGTGTGTTAGCCGGTGCACTGTGCAAACAAGCAGAACTCCTTTATCCTGGGCTTTTTCATGCTGTTTCGGTACGAAAAGGCGTTTTGAGGTTAGAAGTCCCTGCCGCAAATATGATTCAGTGCAAACTCATTGAGGGCGAGCTGCAGAAAGAACTTCAAACCTGGGCCGCTCGTCATAATTTTCCCGTTATCACCAAAGTTACATTGACAATCACCCCTGTCTAAGCTATACTCATGGGGAACATTTTCTTTCTCTCTTCTCTTTTTCCTCCTGTTTATGGATGTAGCCGCTGCGCTTGAGGACATAGCAACCACCATCCGCTCATGTACTGCCTGCGGACTTTGTGAGGGCAGAACCAATGCCGTTCCCGGCACCGGTAATCCCCACGCTGAGGTTGTGTTTATTGGCGAAGGCCCTGGCAAAAATGAAGATGAACAAGGCATTCCGTTCTGCGGTGCCTCCGGAAAACTCCTCGATTCGCTCCTTCTCAGCATCAATTTGAACCGTTCGGATGTCTTTATCACCAACATAGTGAAGTGTCGGCCGCCAAATAATCGCGACCCCCTTCCAGAGGAAAAAGACATTTGTACAGATCTCTACCTGAACAAGCAGCTTGAACTCATCAAGCCAAAACTTATTATCACCTTGGGCAGACACGCCCTGAATTACTTCATTCCTAACATCAAAATTTCACAAGTACACGGCCAGCCAAAACGGCTCAAAGGCCAAGTTTACCTCCCCCTCTACCATCCCGCCGTTGCACTCTATAACGGCTCAACTAAACAAACCCTGGAAGAAGATTTTCTCATCATTCCAAAACTCATCGAAAAAATTCGCTCCCTAGAAAGAGCATAAAAACTCACCAATGGATATTATTACAAATAAAGATATTTTCTCAGAAGAAAACCGTGGCAAAATAGGTCGCACCGCTGAAAAACGCCGTGGCCAAAGCCGCAAACCAAGCCTGCCCATTCCAAGTGGCAGCACTCTCCCTACTACTACCACGCCGCTACCTACTGGTAGTCGTCGTCCTGTAGCACCTAGAACACCTACTCCTCCAGCCGTAGCACCTGCACCACAAAAGACGGTGTTTTATCAGGCTGCCCGACCAAAACCTCGCGTAGAAGGTCCCACACCTCACCAGCCAACTCCTCCAGGCATTCCTGCAACACCCGCCATTCGTCCTCCTTTGGCCCCACGTCCACAGCAGCAACCTCCTTTGGCTGGCCCTGGCATGCGTAGTCATTTAGCTACGCAATCACAGCGCCCGCCAATGGTTCGCCCACAGGCCCCTCAAATAAATAACGGTCGCCCAGATTTGAAACTCCGCATCATCCCGCTGGGTGGTTTGGAAGAAATCGGCAAAAACATGACTGTGTTCGAATACGGCAATGACATCATGATTGTGGACATGGGTTTCATGTTCCCCGATTCAGAAATGCTTGGTGTAGACTACATCATTCCTGACGTTTCCTATCTTGATAACAAGCGCGCCAACATTCGTGGTGCCGTTATCACCCACGGTCACCTAGACCACATTGGTGGTATTCCTTACCTGGTAGAACGCCTTGGCTTTCCTACTATGTACGGTACCCCTATCACCATGGGTATGGTGAAGCACCGTCTTGAAGAATTTAATCTTCTTGGCCGCAACAAAATTGTCACCATTGAACCAGAAAAAGACGTCATCCAATTGGGTGCGTTCCGGGTTCGTCCATTCCGCCTCATTCACTCTGTTCCGGGTGCTATTGGTTTGGAAATTGAGACCCCAAATGGTCGCATTGTGTACGCAACTGACTGGAAGTTTGATTACACTCCTGCCAGTGGCGAACCTGTGGACTTCCGCACCCTTGCCGCCATTGGTGGCCGTGGTGTAGATTTGCTCTTCTCAGACTCCACTAACGTTGACCGTCCCGGTCACTCCATCTCTGAAAAAACCGTTGAGAATACTATTCTTAACGCCGTTCAAGAGTGTGAAGGCCGCGTCATCATTGCCATGTTTGCGTCAGATATTAACCGCATGCAAATGGCGTTCAATGCTGCCGCCAAAACTGGTCGCAAGATCATTGTTTCTGGACGAAGCATGCAGAACAACCTCACCATGGCCGTTGATTTGAAGGCGTTTAACCTGCCTCCTCACACGCTCATCAGTGAAAAAGAAGCCAACCGGTTCAACGATAATCAGCTCATGATTATGGCCACCGGCGCTCAAGGTGAAGAACGTGCTGCCCTCAGCCGTATGGCAAAAGGTGAACACCGCACGGTGAAGATCAAGAAAGGTGACACCGTCATCATTTCCGCTTCCCCAATTCCTGGTAACGAACGCTCCGTCCAAAACGTGATGGAACAATTGTACAAGGCTGGTGCCAACGTTATTTACAACAAAATCTTAGATGTCCACACCTCTGGCCACGCCTACCAGGAAGACCTGAAGTTAATGGTTGCGCTCATGCGTCCTCATTTCTTCATGCCACTCCACGGCGAGCGCTCTAAGCGCATCCTGCACGGCAAGCTAGCCCAAGAGGCCGGCGTACGTGCCGAACGCGTCATGATTGCGAACAACGGTACCGTATTGGAAATGGACCACACCGGCCACGTTTCTATCAGTAACGAATCTGTTCCAGCCGCCTACATCATTGTTGATGGACTAGGCGTTGGTGACGTTGGTGAAGTAGTACTTCGAGACCGTCAGGCCATGGCTCAAGATGGTATCTTCGTCATCATCTCCGTCTTTGATACCAAGAAGAAGGTATTCCTCACCTCTCCTGATATCATTTCACGCGGTTTCATCTACATGCGTGAGAACGAGAAATTTGTGAACGAAATTCGCAATGATATTCGTGCCTTCCTAGCAAATGGTTTGAAAGGTAGTGGCGACCTTGCCTCACTACGCGCAGATTTGCGTGATTACGTAAGTAAGATGCTGTACCAGAAGACTGAGCGTGAGCCTATTGTGATTCCGGTTATTATTGAGGTGTAAGACAAGGCCTCAGAAAAAAGACCCTTTATTGGGTCTTTTTTTGTTTAATCAAAATCTATTTCGTCTCGCAGCTGATAGTAGGTAGAAATTGCTATTACAAAAATGGGAATTGAAACTAAGAAATTATACTTACCAACAGAACCTGAAGCTGCAAAAAGTATAAATAATAACTGCATTGTCCCAAGAAGCACCAAAATAATAATTGCTAAATTGTTTTTATACTTTGGGGCTATAGTTACAGTGAGAAATATCAATAATCCACCAAGGGCACCACTTTGTCCGCAGTCAATTATCCATTGACGATCCTGTGTATAGGGGCAAACCTCTAATATTACCTTTAGAATAAATGCCCCAACAAATGCACCGATTATTGTAAACGGGATAAGAACTACCCAACGTAACCAACTTGGCCATCTATGCATACTTTAAAGCTAAGTTATTTGATTTTTTATTTGCCTCTCATAACGAAGAGAAGAATTGGTAAAACTAAAAGTATTAGCAATAGGGAGGAAATAACTAGCCATACCTTTGCGGCTAAATCCCATTTCCTTTGTACAGCTAGAAATTGATCAAAATCTTTCCACTTGCGCGTATTCCACGCTACTCTCTTGCCAAAACATACTCCCCATATCCACAACAAGAGTGCGGGCAGAACCAAAAATAGCGCATATAAATTACTGCTATTCTTCGCCACACTTGAAAGAGCTCCTGCAAAAAGAAACAACCAGAAAAATCCCCAATCTCCCATAAATATAAAATACCACCCTGGAAAGACCGCCGCAGCCCAAGAACAAGTGTTAATAACATGGTTCTGGAAATCGTCAATTTCCTCTTTTCTGTTTATTTTTTTGTCTATTTCACCATGGTTATTCTCTTTTTGTTCTCGATGATAAACAGGTACTTTTTTACCGCAACCCGAACAATACACATCCTCTTCTCCTAGTTTCTGTCCACAATTACTACAAAACATAGTTATTTTTAGGGAGCTTCATACTTTGTTATCCTAAAAAGCCTTTATTCACGGCAGCCTGAAACTCAGCCATGGTGTAAACACCAATTAACGCACTAACGTTCCCTACTTGCGACTTGAGCCATGTTAAGGCCTGTCTCTTGTACCCTCCACCATCAATAAGGATTATTGTCGGTACACCAATTTTCATAATATTGTGAACAGCAAAAGGGTACTTTTCATCGACTGAGCCAGGAGTTTGTTGCCATTTGCACTCAATGATAAGACCTTCAGGGAACTTAGCCTGGTTGATTAGCAAGAAGTCACACTTTCGTTGTGTTTCATAGATACTCAAGCCACACGCTACTTGCATTGCATATTGCTTACCAACGACAGTATTTCGCATAGCGAATACTTGATCTTTATGGCTGAAAAACTCAGTGTATCCATGTTGATGAAGGGTATATTCCACATACCGCTCAAGTGCATTACCTGAATGATTAGCTTGTTGGCCACCGTTTAATTCCTCAATAGTCTCGGGGGAAGAGTTCACTTTGCTTATTTCATTCATTGCTTTTGCATGTGATAACCTATGAAGTGCTGACTACTTCTAAAGGCATCCTTAAAGCGTTCAACGGATAGATCTAAATAGTGAGAATCTGTATCAATACCAATGAATTTCCGTCCATAAAAATGGGCAGAGATTCCGGTGGTAGAACTTCCGGTAAAAGGATCAAGAATGACGTCATCTTTGTTGGTGGAGGCAAGTATCACGCGCTTTAAGAGATCTAAAGGTTTCTGGGTTGGATGTTTGCCAAATTTCTTTTCTGTCTTCTTTGGTGTGGTAAGTGACCAAACAGAGCGCATCTGTAGTCCCGGCTTTTTAAACTTATCCTCAGGCCATTCCCCGTTTTTCATAAGGTCATAATTGAAGGTATGTTTGGCTTTCTTATCTTTGCGCGCCCAAATAAGTGTTTCGTGACTAGCGGTGAAAAAACGACAGCTTAAATTTGGTGCAGCATTGGGTTTGAACCAAGCAATGTCGTTTAAAATATGAAACTTAGCCACCTGTAAGGCAAAGCCACACTGATAAATTGAGTGGTACGTACCACTAATCCAGAGCGTTCCTTTGGGTTTCAGTACGCGGTGAGCAGCTTCTATCCATGCAAGATGAAATTCAAAGTCATTTTTGAGACCGGTGCTTTTGTCCCAATGCCCCTTATTCACGCTCACACGTCGGCCAGCACTGACGGTAAAGCCATCGTTTGATAACATGTAAGGTGGATCTGCAAAAATCATATCTATGGAATTTTCGGGAAGTTCCGCAAGAATATCCAGGCAGTTTGCTTGGTAGAGCGTGAATCCTTCCTGATCATAATATGGTTTTTGCATACTGCTTGTCGCAATACTAACAAAAGCAGTCAGATGCGACAAGCTGTCTGTAGAGACAGTGGGTGGCTCTCCCTATCCTGAGAGCATGGCTAAGCAGTACAACTGGTTATTTCTGAAGACGGTGGGCGAGCGTATCGCCTATTTTCGGCATAAGGCTCAACTAAGCCAAGAAGAACTTGCTGCCCAGACTAATTTGCACCGCACCTACATTGGTTTTATTGAACAGGGCAAACGTGACCCAAGTGTAGGCAGCCTTGAGCGAATTGCTAATGCTCTCAACGTCCCTCTCCAAAACTTTTTCGACCCCTCAAGCCTTCAGGTTGCTGAAGACAAAACTCCGTATAAAGAAACAAAAAAGTCTTCGAAAGATTAAAGTGTAATCTGTTCTGCACCCTTAGGGAGATGGTTTTCTACCCCTGCTAAATCAGTCACGGTCAATACACTTTGATAGTTACTGACAAGTGTTAAGATGCGCTCTCTGCGGAGGGCGTCAAATTCCGCGAAAATATCATCAAGCAAAAGCATTGGTGCAATTTCTGTTGTCTGCTCAATGTACGCAACTTCGGCTAGCTTCAGCGCCAAAACCAGCCCTCTAGATTGCCCGCGCGACAAACATTCTGAAGCCAAATGATCTTCATAGAAAAATTCAATATCTTCACGGTGTGGGCCATATAATGTGGTGCCCGCTTGAATTTCTTTGTGTCGTTGATGAGAGAGATGCATCAAAAAAGCATGCTCCTTTTCTTTAGGAGAGCATGCGTAGTGCAGGGAAATTGGTAATCCTTCCGGCATGAGTTCCGCGTAATGTTTCTGTACAAGTGGTGTTATTACCTCGACCATAGACTGCCTTGCTTCACAGATTAGAACGGCTTGTTTCGCCAGTTCTTCATCCCAATAAACAAGCTCATTTTGCTGTGCTTGTCCTTCCTGAATTTGCTTCAAAAGGCGATTTCGCTGCTTCAAAACCTTCTGTAATGTAGACAGAGCCTTGGCATAACCGGGTGTTGTCTGGCTAAGCAAGCGATCCATAAAACGTCGCCGGTCCGCGGGTGATCCATGTACCAGAGAACTGTCATCGGGCTGAAAAAGCACCGTTGGAAAGGTGCCTAGAATATCAGTAAGCCGCTTGCTAATACCGTCTATGCGATAGCGCTTATAATTTGGACTTCGCTGCACCACCACCTCTCTATCAGCGCCCACAATTCGACTAAACGGCTGCTCCCACCGCACCACCTCCACGCCACGATCCGTCTTCCAAGAACCAGCCACAGAAAGAAACGACAATGCCTCCAAAATTGCCGTCTTCCCAGAACCATTAGCCCCAGTAATAACGGTCACGTTAGAAAGCCGCACCGTAAGTGCAGCATGATTACGAAAATCCGTAAGCTGTAACTCTTTAATCATTCTTGTTTGAGATTCTTGCTAAGGCGAAGCTAATGATTTTGAAAAACCGTCTTTTCCTTACTCCTGTCATGGAGTCGGTTTTTCAGGATTATTAGCTGAGCCGTATCGGCATCACAATTTGTACATAAGAATCATCCCCAGTAGCAACTACAAGGGGTGAAAGTGGCCCACTAAACTTCAACCCCACAATCTCTTCACCCGTAGCACCCACAGCATCAAGAAGAAAACGAGCATTAAAAGCTGCCTTAAGCGGCTTATAGCCAGGTTCAACAGTAGCTTGCAAACGATGTGTTGCCGCGCCGCGCTGTGACCCATAACTACTCAGTTGCAAAACGCCTTCTTCTGAAATCTCTAGCGCCACATTGGAAATACCCGCGGTTGAAAAAATGGTGGCTAGGCGCAGAGCCTGAGTAAATTCTGCAGCAGGAACGGTAAGGTTTACCATGAATTCGTGCGGAATAAGCGTTTGGTACTTAGGAAACTTTCCTGTTAGTAGACGTGAATAGAGCTCTACACCACCAATGCGAATTACTACTTGCTGATCACTCAAGCTCATTTCAATATCTTGCGATCCGCCCATTTGCGTCACAATTCGAATCAGCTCTTGAATGGTTCTAAATGGAATCAAGATTGTGACAGGAGTTGCTATAGCTACACCTGGCAGCTTGCGCTCGACAAGCCGGAAGCTATCGGTTGCCGCAAGAATCACTCCATCACTATCAATAGAACAGCTTACACCTGTTAACACAGGGCGCCCTTGATCTTGTGCGCAAGCAATTACCACCTGACGTAGCGCGTCTATGAATTTTGTGGTTGGAACACTAATCTTTGCCTGTTCTTCCACCGTTGGTAAGGCTGGATATTCTTCCGCATCAATACCCGGAATTTTTGCCTCTACCTGTTGGCTTGTGCACACCAATTCGTGCGACTGGAGGTGAAAAGACACCTCTTCATCTGGATTTTGGTGGATAAAGTCTTGGAACAGTTTTGCTGGCACTGTGAAGCTTCCCTCTTGAGTAATCACCGCCTCCACTTGGGTGGCAATTGCCAGTTCAAGATCCGTTGCACTAATCCTTAAAAAGCCACCGTCCGTCTCAAGCAACAGATTGGAGAGAATTGGTAGTGTGCTACGCACGGTAACAACCCTGCTCACATACTGTAACTGGCGATCGAGTTCTTCCCGCTTGCAACTAAATTTCATTGAGGTATCCTTTCCCCACGAGGCTTGTGGATAACTTGTGGATAATGTGTGGATTTCTTATTTTGAACCTGGAATTGATTGGGGATGGTTTTGGGGATAAGAACCGCTTTTCCCCCGGTATAATTTTGCCCTTTGGATAACCCCACCTTCTCCCCATTTACACCCCCAGTTATCCCGTTGTTTTCCCCAGCCCAAATCCCCTTAAAACCTTCGGTGGAAGCCAACTTTATTTTCTTATCCACTTTTCCACCGCCCCTATTATTACTATTATCTTTATTTATATTCATAGAACAAATTCTTAATAGCTTGCAACTCACTAAGAAAATCGGGATTCTTTTTGAGCTCATGGGTAATCTTTTCAACACCGTGCATGATGGTGGTGTGATCGCGCCCACCAATTTCTTTACCGATGGTGGGGTAGGTCATCCCGGCCTCGTGCTTGAGAAGATACATGAGAACCTGGCGCGGCCGCACCATTTCTTTTTGTCGACACTGCCCAATCAAGTCTTCCTTGCTAATGTCGTATTGATTACAAATCAACTCAACCAATAATGACGCTGGACTTTTCCGCGCAGCCTTCTGCTGAGAGACCACCGTTCTTAAGGATATTTTAACCTCCTCAATGGTAGGTTGAGCATTGCGGGCCATGAGGTCTGCAATCACCGTATTGAGCGCGCCTTCCAATTCACGAATATTCGTCTCAATTTGGTCTGCAATGTACGAAAGCACGTGGTCAGGTAGGTGTACTCGTTTTTCCAGGCACTTCGCCTGTAAGATGGCTTGTCGCGTCTCACGGTCGGCCAATTGAATGTCGGTGATCATGCCCATACTGAACCGGCTGGAAAGGCGCTCTTCCAAGCCCTTAATTTCTGATGGGCGCTTATCTGAACTCATCACAATTTGCTTGTTGCCTTGGTGGAGTGCGTTAAAGGTGTGGAAGAACTCTTCCTGTACCCCATCACGCCCGGCAATAAACTGGATGTCATCAACAAAAAAGACATCAATATTGCGATATTTTTTCTTGAACGTCTCAGGGTTTCCCTTGCGCAAAGAACTTACAAACTCGTTCAAGAAATTTTCACAAGCCACGTACAGCACCTTTTTGGTGGGGTCTTTGGTGATAACAGAGTTCCCAATGGCCTGCATAAGGTGGGTCTTCCCTAGACCAACCCCGCCATAGATATAGAGAGGGTTATAGAGTGTGCCAATATTTTCGGCTACGGCTTGGGCAGCTGCATAGGCCAACCGATTCTTGCTGCCCATGATAAAATTCTCAAACGTATATTTAGGATTGAGATTGGCTGCCAAGTGGGGGTCTACTTCAAGCTCACTGCGCAATTCGTAAACAGGAGCAGTGGATGATTGAAAAAGCCGCGGTTCATACGTTTCTTCACGGTCTTTTTTCCCATCCTTTGTCTTTGGTGGATAGGTATAGGTAATTTTTTGCGGGGTAACCTTAGTGCTCTCACTGATACTAGAAAGAAGAGCGGGTTCAGCGTACTTTCGCATGAAATCCCGGATCAGGTGGTTATCCACATGGATAATAAGTTCTTCCTCAGAAAGTGTTTGAATTTTGGCGGTTTCAAACATTGCCTTAAAGACAGTAGGAGCAAATTCCCCCCTTAGGGGTTCAATTGCGGTCTGCCAAACTGATAGGTAGTCGGTTTCTGCCATAGCTCAATTAGCCTACTCGACTTATCCACAATTGTAAAACTCGTTGTGCTTAGAAAAACAAATCGGCAGGGTTGCGCAGAGCGCTTTGTTTATAAGTCCTCAATTGTTTTTCTAAGCACAACGAGTTTTAAGTGTGAGATAAGCCGAATAGTAGCTAGCTTATAAAGAGGTTTCTTATCTCATGAGACTCTGGTTGGTTATTTGTGGGTGGGAAAAATCGTCTTTTCCATACTCCTGTCATGGAGTTGTATTTTTCCCACCCACAAATAACCAAGCAAGACTCTTGAATAAGAGCCCTTTTTAAGGTAGGATGTAACTCATGCGACCAACCTACAATCCCAATAAGCGCAAGCGTCTTCGCACCCACGGCTTCCGTGCGCGTATTAAGAATGCAATGAACGTGATTAAGTCACGTCGTCTTAAAGGACGTAAAAAGCTTTCGGTCTCCGACGAAAAGCGCAAATACTAAGCGTTTCCGGCCGTGTTCCCGCGCGCCAACCGTCTCCATACCAATAAAGATATCCTCACCGTTTTCCGCAAAGGTGAGAGAATTCGGCGTGGATTTTTCACGCTCTACTTTTTGCCTCAAGCAGAGCTGCGTGCCACTGTTATTGTAGATACCAAACTCTCAAAGCGAGCAGTGGTACGTAACCAGGTGAAGCGCCACATTCGCGCCATCCTGCAAGAAGCCATGTTGCCAAAAGGTTATTTTGTAGCCCGGGCGTATCCAGGTCTGGAAAAGCTTAGCTTCTCAGAGTTACAAACGCTCATTACCCAATGTCTCAACCACCCCGTAATCCGTTCAAGCGCGCGGTCTTAGGCCTTATCCGTTGGTATCAAAAAACGTGGTCTCCAGATCACAGCCCGCGTAAGGCGCTCTATCCGGCGGGCTATTGCCGATACTCTCCTTCATGCAGCGAATATAGTTACCAAGCACTAGAGAAATATGGTTTTTTTAAAGGAGGAGTGCTTGCTCTGTGGCGAATCTTGCGCTGCAACCCGTGGTCTAAGGGTGGCCATGATCCCCTCCCTTAATCCAGATTATCTGCTAAAGTAAGTCAGTATGATTACACTTCTTAAGACGATCCTTTACTACCCATTCGTAAACCTTCTTGTTTTTTACGTGTGGTTGATTCCTGGCCACAATATCTTTTGGGGTGTTCTTCTCCTTACGGTAACGGTTCGACTCATTCTATTGGTTCCTACCAAGCGCCAGGCGCAATCCCAACGCAAAACCATGCAGTTGGCGCCGCTCATTGAGGACCTTAAAAAAGAATATGGCGAAGACCGCCAGGGTTTGGCTGCCGCTCAAATGGATCTCTATAAGAAAAACAACATCAACCCCGTTGGGAGTTGTTTGTTGGCCGTCATTCAGCTGCCAATCCTCCTCATTTTGTACTACGCAATTCTGCACGGTCTACATGGCGATAGCACACACCTGTATTCTTGGTTGCCAAAGCCAAAGGTAATTAACAGTAACTTTTTTGGCATTAATCTTTTTGAGCCAGACCACACGTACATCCTTCCTTTCCTGGCTGCGTTGTTACAGTTTGTGCAGGTTCGTCTCACTTTGCCTAAGTTCCCACCAGGAACAAAAGTTGACGCAACAGTTTCTATGCAGAGGAACATGTCGTTCATCTTCCCATTGGTTACATTACTCATTGCCTACCGCTTCCCTGCCGCTGTGGCATTATATTGGATTATTAGCACAGGGTTCACCGCCGGTCAGCAGTACTTTGTGAACAAAGAGAAGTTCAATATTCAGGATGTGAAAGAGGTCATGCAGATTGCGGATTCACAACACCCAGAATTCCATCGTTCCAAAAAAGAAGAGGCCACGTTCTTGGAAGAAACCTCGGTAAGCACGAAAAAAGGCGTCACCGTTACGGTTCGCCAAAAGAAGAAATAGGTTCTGGAGAGGTGGCTGAGTGGTCGAAAGCAGCGGTTTCGAAAACCGCCATACGGGAAACCGTATCTGGGGTTCGAATCCCCACCTCTCCGCCAGAACAAACAAAATAGTCCTCAAAAACAAATCGGCAAGGTTGGGCAGAGCCCCTTTGTCATAAGTCCTCAATTGTTTTTGAGGACTATTTTGTTTGTTGGGTTATAGCTCCTCTACATCTAAATCTTCAGGTGCAATTAGCTGGTGTGGGTAGCCAATATGGTTTACCGAAATCTTCCCCGCACCAAGTTCCTTGAGAAAGCGAATCATTCCATCCTTTATGGCCTGTGCATCCGTGCTTTCTGCCTCTCCTTTGTATTCAATCTCAATAAAATCGCCTAAGTGTGCCACGGAATCAAAAGCGACTTCGTACTCTTTGTAGAGATATGTTTTCCGCTTTTTATCTACCGTTATCCGGTGCACCATGTTGAGGCCCTGAAGAATGAGCTCTACTTGCTTAACGTCGCTCACCTTAGATTCATGTTCATCACAGTAAAGGGATTTCCCACGATCATCAAAGTGGAAATGTTTATAGTTAATGGAGTCTCCCTTATCTGAATGACGGAGCCGAAGCCATTCAATAATGGGTCGAACGGCGGTGAAGTCTCGGTGGGCCGGAGTAAAGTATTCATCAACCTGATGTTCCTCGCCCGTTTTCTTCCCCTCCTTCTCAAGAAGCGCTAGAAGTGGTTTTGCATTTTCAATCTGAACTTTTATCTCAACCTCAATACTTGCCATATACGAAATTATAATTTAGTGACTCAAGCATGACGGATTCTGTTAAAAGTGTCGATTTCTTGCCTATTCCCTCTCTTCCCTGAATAATAGGTATATGGATCCAGAAAATCTTCTCAAGAATTTCTCAGCACGACTGCTTTTTCTCAACATAGTGTTTGTAGTAGGTATTCTTGCTGTTGCGGGAACTGCCCTTAACGAAGTAGGTGGATTTTCCGATTATTATAGCGGCCTACAACTCTTAAGTTATTACAGTCTTAGCTTTCTGGGGGTAGCCGCAATTTATGGCATTGTGTATGCCGTTCAAAACAACAGGCATAAACGACTTGCTGGAAGCGATGTGACAGTTGTGGTTCCTCAAAGCGAAGGTAATCGCCCCATTCTCTACACCGTTCTCTCTGTTCTCCTTCCATTACCCTTCACCACACTTCTCTTAGTTGGCCTTGTTTGGTTTGTAAGTAGGTTTCGAGATAGCTTAGCAGAACCGGTTGCTCTCTTGGCTATTGTGATCATTGGTCTCTGTGCCCTCTTCGTCATTTCAAAAGCCCACCGGAAGTATCTTTTCAGACCGCTTTCCCTTCCCACCATCGGGAGCTTGCCAGCTAAGTCTTGGGCCATCACGCTGAGTATCGTTTCGTTTATTGTCCAAGTTGTTGTGGCCCTGGTAGTCAGTGGCATGGCCTGGATTTTGGTAGATGAAACCTATCATCCTATCGACTAGTCCAGGTGTGCGCTGGTCAGCACAACTACGACTCAACGCCCTCTGGACGCTAGGGCTCAGCTACGGCTTGGGTCTTTTTTTGATGGGAAGAACCACCTCTGCACGGCAAATAGTACTGAACCTCTTCTGCCTCATTGGTTGCAATCTTTTGTCTGCCATTTGGAATGATTATGCAGATCAAGATATTGATGCACTAAATGAGCGCAAGACTCACTGGCAAACCTTCCCAAAGTCAGTCGTTAGAATCCTTACCTGGCTAAGTATAGGTATTATTCTGGTAACGGCGGTGATGGACTGGTACCGTCTGGCATTTGTTATTGCGGCTCTTCTCTGTGGCTATCTTTACAACGGATTAAAATGGTCGGGAAGGCCGTTTGCCAGTCTCATTTTGTACAGTCTCTATTATCGCCTCCTACCCTTCATCTTAGGGGTTTTAACCGTCCAATCTACGCACTTGCCGTTAAAGGTACTCATCTTTTTGCTGGGGCTATTCATAGTACGTTTTAGTACCGGTGCCTTTAAAGATATTCCTGATCAAATTGGTGATAAAGCGCAGGGTCGTACCACGTTTGTCTTAAAATACGGCGTGACTACAGTACTATGGCTAGGTGTCATTGGTTGGATTACTGGGGCCGGAATCATAGCAATAAGTTTCCCAGGGCAATCAGCGGCTCTTTGGTTAGTTCTGGGTCTCTGTTTCCTAGGAGGGCTTTTGTTCCGCCTTGCAGGAGTTTACACAAAACCCAATAAAAAAGGTCTCCTCTACAGTCCGCTTGCCCGAGCGTTTTTTAGTGAAAATATCTTTCTTTTGGTAACGCTTGTTCTCCTTATCGCACATCGATAAAAGAGACAAAGAACATTTCTGCTATATTACAGGTATGCAAACCTTTCTTGAGGAAAAATTTATTAGCGAACAGACAAAACAGCTTCAACCAAAAGGTATTATCCCCTTTGTAGATGCTCCTTTCGCCCCTATTTACACGTTGGTTGCGCGACCATCCCAGGAAGTGCGGGAAAAAATACGTACGGCCGGTCAATCCTTAAAGAAAATAGACCCACATCAATATTTTTATTCGCCAGAACAGTACCACTTTACTCTTATGGGCGATATTCCTCTTGTCCATGAAAAGGAGCATCTAATTAAAATCTTCAAAGAAACATTACGGAAAAATCCACTTAACATTGTGTACAAAGGCATTCAAATGAACAGTAAATCGGCATTTGTGCCTATTTACTTTGAAAACGATGCACTGCACAAGTTTCGTACCGCACTTCGAGAAATTGAACCTTCTTTCTACAATTACTCCTCATTCCTTCAAGGTCTCGATAGTATTGCTTGGCTCAATATTGTCAGGTTTACTCGCCCATTCTCTCCTAAGCTTAAAGACAAGGTTATACAGCAGAAAGACATCATATTTGGTGCTGAATACAACTTGAAGATTGAACTCTACGAAACCACTAGCTTAGTGTTACTTCCCCAAGATTCTAAGCTGGTCTTTTCCTTCTAAAGAAGTATACTTTTGATATGAAACCAGGAACCGACTACATTGGCGTTACCGTCTCTTTCTTTTGCCATGATGGCAAGGGAAATTTATTACTGCACAAGCGCAGCCAAAACTGTCGAGATGAGCGTGGAACCTGGGATATTGGCGGCGGCAAATTAGAGTTTGGTGAAACTATTGAGGAAGGAACGCGCCGTGAAATCAGGGAAGAATATGGTTGTGATGCCGAAATTCAGCGCCAGCTCCCACTCATGAATGTTTTGCGGACCAACCACGACGGCAAGGAAACGCACTGGATCTGGATTGGTCACATAGTGCTTGTCGATCCAAATCAAGTAGTCATTAATGAACCAGAGTCTATGGATGAAATTGGATGGTTTAGACTCCATGAGCTCCCTTCCCCATTACATTCAAACCTTGAGCCGGAGATTCAGGAAAATTACGAGCACTTAAGAAAATATTTGGAATGACTTCCAACCGCACAACGTTAGTTTTTCTCATAAAGGAAAAACAAGTGCTCTTGGCAATGAAAAAACGTGGTTTTGGCAAGGGTCGTTGGAATGGTGTGGGTGGAAAAATTGAACCTGGTGAATCTGTTGAAGGCGCTGCTATCCGTGAGGCACAAGAAGAAATTGGCATTACACCAACAGATTTGGAAGAGGTGGCTCTGCTCAACTTTGTTTTTCCTACGTGGACACAAGAGTGCACAGTATTTATTGCCAAATCTTGGCAAGGGACACCAAAAGAGACAGAAGAAATGGCTCCACGGTGGTTTCCTCAAAGTAACCTTCCATTTCAAGAAATGTGGTCAGATGACCCACTTTGGCTCCCCCAAGTGCTTGAAGGTCAAAAGCTAGATGCTGAAATTCTCTTTGATGATGACGAAAAAATGACCGGCGTCACAGTTACTTTGCGGGATTTTTCACCTAAAGCGTGAAAAATTCTCCCGCTACGCGGCAGTTACACGATACACTTCCTGCTCAGTAGTAACGCCTTCTTTCACCTTTGCTAATCCATCTTCAACCATAGGAATCATGCCACCGGCGCGAGCAAGGTTGTTTAAGGTGGTAGGATCGCTGTGTTTCAATACAGCCTGTTCAAAATCTGGACTAGGACAGAGGACCTCTCCAATAATGAGTCGACCCTTATATTCAGGATTAGCTGGATCAGAGCCAGGAACAATTTTTCGAACCAACCGTTGTGCAATAATCATCTGCACACTTCCCGTTAAGAGGAACGGCGCTACTCCCAATTCCAAGAAGCGTGCGTGCGCTGTGACGGCGTCGTTGGTGTGGAGCGTGGAAAGTACTAAGTGACCGGTTAAAGACGCATTCAAGGCGATGGTGGCGGTTTCTGGGTCACGAATTTCACCAACCATGACAATGTCGGGATCTTGCCGCAAGGCACCCTTTAATCCTTCGGCAAAGGTGTAGCCTTGATCGGCGTTAATCTGGCTTTGTTGGATGCCCTCTAGGCGGTATTCAATTGGGTCTTCTAGAGTGAGAATCTTTTTTTCAGTGCTATTCAGTTCGTTCAAAATTGAGTAGAGCGTGGTAGATTTTCCTGAACCCGTAGGACCGGTTACTACAATCAATCCATATGGTCGATGAATCTTTGACTCAATAAGTTTGCGGTTGTATTCAGAAAAACCAAGATCGGCCAAGCTGAGGGCTTCCATATCTTGTCGAAGAATACGCATAACCACCCCGGGTCCATAGCCAGTTGGCACAATGGAAACACGAAAATCTGCGTTAATACCCTTGTCTCCCATAGAAAAACGACCATCTTGGCTGGCGGCATGTGGGTCAAGCTTGATGTTTCCCATCACGCGAATACGAGAAACAAGCTGAGCGTGGTATTTAATGGGCACACTAATAATCTTTTGAAGCACACCATCAATACGGAAACGCACCGTGAGGCTATCTGGGGTTGGTTCTAAGTGAATATCTGAGGCCCCCTGGTTATAAGCAGCCGCAATGAGGGCTTCTAGCACTTCCGTCACACTTGCATGAGCAATTTCACGCTCTAAATCTGCAATGGTGCGGATTTTTTTGAAGTAGTTATTCTCATCCTGTTTCTTAACTGCGGCAATAGCCTGTTCCTTAGAATCTGCCTCTTCTTTGATCAAACGAGCATACGTCATGAGAATGGCCTGGATGCTGGAAGGCGAGACTACCGTTAACTCTATTTCCACGCCCCATGTTCTTCCCAAGAGGGTTATTTCGTCAACGAGTAACTGATCTTCAGGATGGGCAATAGCAACGCGAATCTTACCCGGTGTGCGAACATAAATGGCATACTGTTTCTTCTGAATGTCATCAATGCTCATGGCGCTCAGGGCTTCCAGGTTGAAGGGATAGTCGTCTAGCTGTGCGTAGGGTAATTCATATCTAACCGCTAGCTGCTCGGCGGCTTGCTCTTCAGTTTGACGATTAATTCGACGAAGTGTGGCGTCTAAAGTTGAACTCATAGAAATAATATTACCATTGCAGGAGGATGTGATCGCCAAACACGCAAGATTTTGTAGGTGTTGAACCTGCAGCTGGAGCCGGTGTAGAAGTAGGAGTTGGTGTAGGAGTGGTTCCTGGGGTTGGGGTAGTCGCCGTTGCTGTAGAGGTGGTGGTGTTTGTCACATTATTGCCGGAACAGGTTGGATCATAGAATACACCAGAAAGCTGCTTAGTGGGTGTGGTGGTAACACTTCCATCACGATTATAGGTAAGCGTAGCGCGGGTAGCCAATGATCCATATCCATAACTTCCTGGCATCTGCCAAGGAGCTGGTCGAGAAATAAGGTAATCAAGATTTACCACATCCTGTTGTCGCGCCGTGTAGATTTGCGGTATCCAGAGGGAATTAGGATCAACACCAATGGTTGGACCCCACTTTGCTGGCATGATGAGGAGATCTTGCAAGACATAGTATACCTTGGCTTGAGCAGCTGCTTCCAAACCAGATTGATAGGTTGTCTTGTTTTTTGCATCGAAGGTGCCAACAGGAGGGTGTGGATCTGGGTATTCATTTGGTTTTAACTGTGTCTGACCGTATCTACCCGTAAATGGATAGTATCCATCTCCTGTAGCCTGTTGAAATACCTCAACTTTGTAGACACCAAACAGGTTGAGGGCAATAAAGAGTGCAATTTCAGCCCACGGCACGGCCGCACCAAACGCAATGCTGGTAAGGATACCAACGGCAATGGCACCTGTTCCTGGTACGAGTCCAAGGTTTTTTTCCTCGTCGCTAATTTGACTCTTAAAGACGATATTAATGACCACGGCAACGGCTGCTGCTTCAGCTACGGAGACGTTTGCATCCGCCTTGTTTGCAGCCGAGTCTGCTTTATCTGCATAGGCACCTGCTTGGGCTGATCCGTCATCCAGGCTATCGGCAAAGTTCGCAAATTGGTCGGCTGCTTGTGCGGCTTTGATTGCCTGAACAACCTTTACCCCAGCCGAGTACATTTGATAGACAGATCCCGCTTGTAAGCCAAGTGCCTTATCGCCCCAGGCAAAGAGTTTTTGCAAGCCCCAGTTTTCAAGAATGATACCGGCAGAAGGAATTGCGGACCCCCCAACCTTAATAGTGGTGGCATTAAATTTGCTCTGTGCGAATCCGGTTGTTGACCAAGCTACTAATCCTGCGGTTACACCTGTTGGAAGGCCAAGGCCTGTTTGTTTATTGATCCACGTATCAATGACACCAAAGGCGCTGGTGGGAAGGTTATTACAGGTATGACCAGTCAGACAGTTTGAGGCAAAAATACCAATATCATCTACCTGCTGCGGCGTAAAGCCAATGTTCTTTAAGAATGTACTGTCGCTATAGATGATGTTGAGTGCATATAAACCTAACATTTGTGCCCGTTGATAGGAGGTGCCTGCCATCATGGCGTGTGTGAAGCCTACCGGAACATTAGGATCAAGGGCAAAAATAGCCGCATCACTCAGTTCATACTCTAAGCGCTGTTGGGCTGTGTGCTGAGTGTTGTTAACGAGGTTCTGGCGGCCAAGATTAAACTGACCTACTACATTAAACACCCTGGTTATACCGTCATCAGTTGTGTAATTGTCAGCCGCACTTGAAGCATACCAGTCAACTACCTGTTGATCGGTCATGCCATATACCGGCGATAACGTGTCGGGATTTGCACAGGTGTTACTGGTTGGGTCAATTGGATAATAGAGACCATCCACAATACAGGTATTGGTATCAATGTTCACTACATTGCTTCGTATCCACGAGGCCGCCTGTGCCCTTCCTGCATTATCTAGTGCTCCATCGCCAAGCGTAGCGAAGCCGGTGGCCGCCCTAATATCATTGAAGTTAATGTAAAACGCTGCTGCCCTCGGGCTAGTTCCAAGTTGGGCGTTGGTTTGCGCGGCAACTCTAGCTAATGCATCAAGATAAATACCTTGCGTCCCCCCTACAATGGCAAGACCAATATCTGCTAAGCCAAATTCTTTTGGCAGGGTCTTATTGTTATAGCCTGTCTGGATGAACGTAATGAAGTTCGATTGCAAGTTTGCCACAGCGCGTGGAGCATTGAAATCCATGCTACAGCTCTGTTGTGTGGAGACAATGAGCTGTAGGTCGCCGCTAGCAACGCTGCTGCCACTATTGGTCAACGGGTTTACCGGACAGAAACCGGCAATAATAGATTGGCTCAGAGCAAGATACATTCCCTTGATGGAATCATCTTTACCAAGATCGCTAGGTTTTACACCTAGAAGCTGTGACCCAATTAAGCGAAGTCCTTGGTCAATAGCAATCTCCGGTGCGTCCTGCGGCTTCAATGCAATTGCCTTTAATGTTCCCGGCTCTAAGTCGAGGCCTTTCTCCATACTCATTCCCCAACTACTGCTGGCGAAGCTATTTAACAATGTATTGCGAATGGCAATGGCCTTCTTTTGGGCAAGAGCATTATTAGAAGGGGTCGCTGGTGTTACTGTAGTGCCTTGGACACAGTCATCGTAATTTGGATCAAGAGGATCTACGTCAAAGTATTCACCATCGTCACAAATTGTGACCGCAGTAACGTTTGAAGTGGGGGCTCCATTGGTGGTTACACCGGTCATACCATTGTCCGTATAGCCACTACTGAAGAGTGTCTTCATGGAGAACCCTTGCAAGCCTCCCGAGAGACAATCAACCGAATCAGCGGCACTTGATGAACCTAAGATGAAGGCACCAATGTTGAGGCCACTACCACATCCTGTGGCGGTACTCAGGGCGTTAAAGACGCTAATGAGTGGTTCGAAAGGCGTGTTCTTTAGGAGTGGTGCCAAGAACTTTTGATCAAGAATATTACCCAAAGCAACGGCTCCTTGGTTCTTCGCCAAATCATCTGCCGCAACATCGTTTTCGCCAGTAATGAAATCTTTGAACTTACCGGGAACATCGTTGAACTGCTTATCAAGGTTGGTTGTACGGTTTATAAACGCAAGCATCTGATTGGTCATGCGTGATACCTCACCTGGACCCGTAAGTGAATCAAGCGAATTATTAAAGTTGGCAATATCTTGCAGAGCTAGGGGTACCTGGGTGTCGCCGGTCAGGTCTGCAGAAACACTGCGAAGCATAGCGGCAATTACACCATTTTGTTCACCAAGAATATTATTTGCTAAAGCTATTAACCCAGGATTTGTCAGGTTTGTTGGAGTTGCCGCCCAAATTGGTGATGCCGCTTGACCCATTTGGTTCAAGATATAGTTCGACATTTGCGTGCGTGCATTTTTCAGGTCATTCGAAGAAGATATCAGGTTATTATAATTGGGATCAACGCCAATATCCTTGGTCAATTTACTTATCTCGCTGAATGCAGCATTGTCATACCAACTAAACGCAGTGAGTATCTGGTGGGGATCATTTGCCGCCCGGACATCTGAGAAACTACCGGTGAAGCTATTCGGCGCCAACCCAAGAGTTTCACTAATGGAAGAGTTACCAAAGTCACTAATAAAGTCACCACTTCCCAGGCTGTCAAAGATGTTGAACGTTGCAGGGAAGTTGAGGGTAATTCCTAGTTCTTTCAATCCTGCACTAGCAACGGCATTTTCCCGTACTTGTGTAGCCATGTCCCCGGTACAGGTGCTGTAGGTTTTGCTGACGGTATCGTAACACTGCGGATTAATGATTGCCGCCGCGGTTCCTGGCGACCAGTTAAAGTAGTGATCCATCATCTTGCCACCTAATGTAGCCAAAACCTTACCGGTATTGCCCGTAAAGAGGGCTACAATATCCTTAGGTCCAATACCAAGATCTTTCTCGGCGGTGCTTAGTTCGGGAACTTGTCCTACCAATGCGTTTACCGCGCTGGCTTCCAGGATTTCAGCGCCTTTTGCTTTTGCTTCATCATCAGTAAGAGTCAGATTGTTCTGCTTGGCGAACAATTTCCCGGTAACTAATTCAAGCGAATCAAGTGAGTAGTCTTTAGATTTGTACCATGCATAGATTGAACCTGTAGGAAGGCCAAGTTTCGTGTCAATTTGGCAGGCTGCAATTTGAGAAGCAACATTGCTGAAGCCCTTTAGTCCTGCAACGAAGAATCCTTGGATGGTACTTGGCAACAAACAGCCCCTGGCGGCCGAAGCTGTTGTAGGTGTTTGATTGAAAGAGAGCGAATGGCCTGCCGCAATTTCTTGCATGTCATGGACGGCCTTGTTTATTTGCTGCTGAATTTTCTGCTCAAAGGTATCCAGTGGCAAATTACCTATTGCTGCCTCGTATTGAGCGGAAACCTTCTGAATATCTTGGAGCGTTTGCGGAATATTGGTGAGATTCAGTTGTTGAAGTTCGTCCTTAATTGATTGCGGTACGTTTGTGGCGCCACCAATTTCTATCGTAAGGTTTTGCCCAATATTCTGGATGTCCTTAATACGAGTAGCATAGAAGTTAATGTCCTGGCTAACCTGATTAATTTGTTTGGTTATCTGACCAACAGTACTAGAGGCAGAATTCCCAATGGCGGGTACCGCGTACAAGCCCCAGGCAGCACTCAGTAGTTGTTCTTGCCCAATACGGTCAAAGGTTTCAATAGCCAGATTCTTCATGAAAATGCGCTCGAAATCACTTAGCTGTAGGCCACCTTTTGACCAAAGTGTAGGGTCAATTAAGCTCAACATTTCATTACCTGAGGTAGTGGCTTGGCCCAAAGCGCTGACATCAGTGCTAATACTTGAAATGGTGCCGTAGGTAGTATTGGTGTTTACCGTCAACATGCCAGCAATTGTTTGTTGGGCGGTAGCGTTAGAGGCTAGACGATTGCCAATTACCACTCGTCCAATTGATTGCATCAAGTCATTGCTCACATTCCCGTGAAGGAAGGCAGTTACTGGGTCTGTGGATAATGCAACGGAAGTGTAGTTTCCGGTGGTGGGGTTTACGTTGTAGAGCGTACCAGGCAGTCCTAGTGCGGCACTAACTCCTGATTGTCCAGAAGCATTAAGACTTGTGGTGATTGCATCGTCATATTTTTGCAGGGTTCCTGCCGCCGCACTCAAGTTACCCTGGATGGTAAGGAGTGTGGGCTGGTTTACTGCGGTGAATGTACCTAGGTCTGCTTCTGAAACCGCACTTCCTACCAGCGTATTTGCCGCCTGCGTCATGCTAATGAAGGGCTGAATGGTGTTGTGCAGGGTAATGAGCAATCCAACTGTTGGTAATTTATCCAAGTTGAACTGGTTTGTTTGCTCTGCATGTAAGATGCTTTGAGCTAATTGTGTTACCTGAGCAACAGTTACAAAGCCCAAGGCTTCCATTTGGGTAGCGGTACCATTGGGTGTAACGGCTGTATAAACGGTATTGCCACCAAAGATGCCCCTATTGGTACTCTTAATATCCAGACCAAATGCGGTGGCAAGTGGTTGCAAAAAGTCAGTGCCAGCGGTGGTGTTTACTGGGGAAGCTACATTACTTGTTCCTGCAACGGCGCTAATGAATTTACCAAGGCTTAATTGCAACGCTCTGTCCCCCACAATTTGGAGGAATCGCGCCACATTAGCCGAACTATGGTTGTTAATAACCTTGCCTGCAGGGTCCGCAAAGTCTGCCGAGCTGAAGCCATAATTATCGCTGGCGGTACCCGTTTGGTTGGACCCCATATTGAGTTGCATATCGACGTACGAGGCGTCTCCTTGACCAAAGTATATCTTGGCTTTTTCGCTCGAGGTAAAGGTACCCCAGTCTGTGGTCTGCAAACTTTGTGGGTTGAGGCCAAGTTTTTGCTCAATATATCCGGCTCCTATTCGCTGCAAAAAGTCGGTTTGTGAGTATGTGTTGCCGGTAGCAAATGTATTAGGACTAACGCCAAGGGAATCTTCCAAAAAGCGTCGGCCTACATTGCCCCAAATGGCATCTGAGGTTGCGCCTGACAAAGATCCTGACGGTAAGTTTAAAGCTTTTTCTGTGGTCAACTGACCAATATCACGTATGACGTCATCACTTGTATCGCCATAGGCTAAGCTGTTGGCAGGCAGGCCTAGTTGTTCGGCAATATATGCTCTTCCTAGGTTGTTCAATACAGAATCAAGGCTCCAACCATCTAATGATCCCGTGGGACTGTTTAACATGTTGGACACTAGTGACTGCCCAATGAGCGAGGCGACATCACCAAAATTGCTCAAGTTTGCCTTGTTCAAGTTGATGTTAGAATTCAGGCCCATGCTGCCAAGGAGTGAACCAAGCTGTCCACTAAAGAGTCCTAGTGCCCCACTATAGAGATCGGTGCTAGGGGCTGGTGCGGCCGCCGCTACACCTTGATTGGTCTGGTAAGAGACCTTAATGGGAATGCTGCTATAAGAATACGTTATGCTTGGTGATCCAATGCGCTTATCTTCTTGCACCTTAGTAGTGATGCGCAGGCTGCCAATGCCGGTAATATCTACCCCGGTAGCAATAATACTTGGGTTCTCTGGATCATTTTGATCATAGTAATGAGAAGACACCCCGCTGCTACCGGTGCTGGAGAAGTCAGAGTCTGACTTATCTGTCTGCAATATTTTTCCAACTTCAATGCTTTCTTCGCCTGCTCCTCCCTGAGTAACTGGTGTCACCAGGTATACGAGGGTTTCTAGAATACGCGCATCGGCTTTTGGTGCATCCCAGTGGCCGTTATTCCAGATTTCTGTGTAGTATTTTGGGGTTTGCTTTGTTTCGGGTTGTCCGTTGGCGTCTAGAGTGGGTGTTCCGTCTGGATTGAGCACCGGCGTAGAAGTCATGGTTTCGTCACAGGTGTTATCTGCCTTGAAGAGTGTACAAGGCTCACCGGTTAGCGCGTACTTATCCAGAGGATTGTCAAAAGTGATGAGATTGAGTGGATAGGTAAGAGTGTTAAGGTACTGCGAAGTTGCGTAATCAACACCAGGAAGTCCTAGGCCCGTAGAGAGATTGGTAGGAGAACAGAAAAACCAAGTATTACTCTTTTGATCAAAGTAACCATTGTCTAGTTTTGAGTATGACTGCATTGCTTGATCAAAGCTTGCAGGATCATAAAGAGGGTTGAGTTTGGCAATATCCAAACTAACAGGAGTAAGTGTTTGATTGGCAATAGGTTGGACATCACTATTTTCGGCTGCATATGATGTGCCATCATCAGCCGTCTCGTCACTTGTTGTGTCTGCAGCTGGTACGTATGGAGTGTAAGAGTTTGTTTCCCAGCTGTTTACTTCTTGTTGAGGATTACAGGTGGGTGTAGGTGCCGTTGTTGCTGCCTGAACAGCCATTTCACCTAAAAGAGGTGTCAGCAAAAGACACTGGACAGTAACAAACGAAATAACAAAACGGACTGGTCTATTCATGATCCGGCAACGGGACGAAGGATCAGTTGAATGTGTCCATGGTGTTTGGCCCGATTATCTAATGTGTCAAATTGAGGGCCGTTTTTGCCACTACCATCTGTAGATTCAGCAACCGCTAACGTGCCATCAGGAATACCTGCTACGGACATTAATCCAGTAACCGCACCAAGGTAGATGAAGGAATGATTGTCATTATTGCTAATACTCACCAAGTTATCTGAACTACTGACAAAGATATCGCCTGGCTGCGCTTCGGCGGCGATCTGACTTTCTGGGATAGAAATTGCCGCGGCAGTTGAATCTATGACTTGAAAACGATGATCTGATTCGTAGGTTGTAGCAAAGTCTACCGTTGTACCGGTTTCTCCTACATGGAAGATACCGGCTTTCTGCAAAACATAACTTACAAACCCAGAACAATCCATGGCAACTATCATACCGTTGTTATAGTTGTAATGCTGACCAAGGTCTGGATTGGCGAAGCCAATTGCTCCTTTTCCATTGTTGTTCGTAGTGGCTATTTGCTGTGCAATGGTTGCCACCAATTGTGGGCTGGCACTCAAACTAAAGTTTTGGAGCTTTTGTAGGTTGTTTACTAAGTCTGTGGTGTATCTAGCTGCGTTTTGTGGGGTGTTGGCGTTAACTTGCGTCTGAATGGCATTAAGATCGGCAATCATCTGAGGAATAATAGCCCGAATTTTATTCACGTTATCTACAGAAATGGTTGCGCCATTGGCGGTGTATGGCGTATCGGCTGGAAGCTTCGTTAAGAGGCTTGTCAGAGTACTTTGGAGGCTAGAGGAAAGTGGGCTATTTTTTACTAGATACCCGTTTACATCGGTGAAGCGTTGATAATCCCCTAGCTCTTTGGCAATGGCAGAAGGGGCAGTTACTGGATTGGGATTGGTCTTGAGACCTGGCTCAGCACCACCAGGAGTTGGAGTAGTTGCTCCGTGGGCAGATCCGGAGATTCCAAAAAATAATACAATTGCAATAATGGGCCAGATAGCAAAGCCTGACACTCCCGCAATTGCTCCTAGTGCGCTTCCTTCACTTCCTTTTTCTGCCATATGCCCCCTCTCTGTAAGATTAAGCGTGTAACGCTTGTTGTTCTCCTTTAGGATACCACTCGATAAACCTTAAAGTCTATTACGGAATAGTCCATTTTTGGTTGATGATGAACGCGCTTGATTGACCATGACTGGGATAGTATCCCCTAGATTTAAGGTAGGCGGCAGTCATTGTAACGCTGTTGTTTGTGATATAGTTGCTGGTCCCAGGTGGAATTTGGATAGGAGTGCCAGGTGAGGGGCTCATAATATCAAAGGTATTGGAGGTAGTATCGTAGCCGGTGATGACAACAATATGTTTTGGACCGCCATAAATGGCATCTGGGCCAGTGTACATAACGACAGGATCGCCTCCTTCAACTGATTGAATAACACTTTCCATGTTATCACCCACGTTCCCAGTAGAAGTTCCAAAACCGGCCGAAACAAAATTAACTGAATGGGCGGTTGCCTTATTTATATAATCGGCATAGCCACCAAAATTGCACGTTTGAACATTTTGATTGACGGTAACTAAGCCGTTAACAGTGGAAAAGTTTTTAGGGTCAGTCCAGGTGGGGTTGTAGAACAGTGTTACGGCTATGGCGCTTGATATGCCACATTCTCCTCCCGTACCTTCTTTCACCAACGGTACGGTTAAGCTAGCTCCTGTTCCTGTGCTTGCTGTAGTAGTTGGACCATGATTCACTATGGTACATGTGAGAGGTCCATAAGGATGAGGGTCGCTTGGCGTATCCCAACTTGCTGGTGCAAAGCCAAATTGAATGTTGCTCATGTTGTCAGTGCCAAGAGCCTTCTCCATGGTTACAGAGCCACCTGCAATGCGTCCTGTAAAGCCAGCGGGATCGGCAGTACGATAATAATTTACAATGCCTTTAGAATTCGGCTTGCCAGTACTACCTGCAGGAGGATTTATGTTCCAGAGGTTTTTTTGTTGTTGAAAAGCTGCATTATCAAAGCCATCACCAGGATAATTACTATCTGGAACGCCGGTTGCGGTCCCGGTGAAGGGAGCTGGTCCACCTTCCAAGGCATATCCTAAAACAGCCTTCCCATTTGCTGGGTTGAAAATGATCATCTTTTTACCACCATACGCACGTTCAGGAGGAAGGTTTCTGATAATGTAAGGATTACTACTTCCACTGAAGGCCCAGGCGGTCCATCCCCAGCGAGCCGTAATGTACCAAGGAAGATCTGCCGCCGACTCCTGTTCTTGGCTTACTCCTGGCTCTCCCCAAAACGATACAGTGTTTGTAGAGCTTGGTATTAAGTGTCCAGGGGCAGCAGATCCTAGTGGTTGGACATCTGATTCTTCTGAAAACTTCCCTGTTGTTCCAGTGAGTGTAAGGTGAACTGGTTGACCGTTAAAGGTTATATCAAGGCTTGATTGCATGTCTGAGCAGGAAGCACCGTTATAGATACCTGTTGCGGCAATGCCCCCTGCTGGACTTCCCTTTTGCCCAAAGAGGCTACCAAGTGCCACGGCAACGGCAAGCGCTGGTAAATTAAGAAAAAGTGCTATGACTGCTAGCTTCACCCAGTGTTTTTTCAACAGCGGCCAGAGCTCCATCAAGTCTCCACCAAGTACCGCTAGGATACGGCCAACATCTTCTGCAACGCCAACGGCCTTGTCTGCAATTTTACCTACAGTACCATTGCCGAAACGTCCTTTTAGCTGACCAGCAATGGCACCTACGGGGTCTTCTGCGGCCCCGGCTGCACCCTTTGCAGCTCCTGCCGCTTGAGCAGCTCCATCTTTTGCCGCTTCTTTTCCGGCTGTCTTGGCGCCATCTTTGGCAGCTTCGTCACCTGGTTTTTTATTTCCTGTACCTTTTCCAAGATTCTTGATTCTGTCTGCCCAGCCTATATTTCCTACTTCATTGATTGGGTTGTCTGGAGCTGCATTTTGTTGTGTAATTTGTGCCCCGGTTAGTCGCTGTTTTACAGGGTTGTCCTCTATGGGGTCGTGCTGAGGTGATTCGTTTGGATGCAAAGAGCGATCCTCATTGAGGTAATCAAAAGGAGCTTCAACGTGCTCACTACCTTCAACAGGTGGCTCTTCCAGTATTGGCATGGCTACTGTTTCTCTAAGTTAACGGTGTAAACTGCCTTAGTTGTGGCAATAATAACCTTATCTGGTTTAGAAAAATAAAAGAGAGCTTGCACAGATTCACTATCGGGGAGCGAAAGTGGTGTACTTTGACTGCTACCATTTAGGTTTCGCAAGACTAATGATTTTAGGTCGTCGCTTGGCTCGTAAAAGGTTGCGCTGTCTTTCCAGGCTGTCTCACTAATAGGTAATGTACCACCAATGGATTGAGTTGTATCGTCGTTCATGGCTAATATCTCTCTGGAAATTGCTCCCAATTGGCTGGTTTGTTGCACAAGAACGTGGGCCGAATCAGGGCTGAACTTTGCGTCAGTAATGCCACCGGTTTGTGTGATCTGCTTGAGGCTTCCATCGGCCAAAGTATAGAGCCAGAGGTTTTCATCACTATAGGTTGCCGAGCGTGCTAGCAAGAGAAGATAGTCACTATTTGGAGACCAAATCACCTTTGGATCAGGAATGTTCGGTATGGAGGCTAGACGTGTGATGGTAGTAAAACGTTGGTCTGCCACTACCAGGGATTTTTCTCCTGTAGAGGGAAAATAACCGCTGGCAATCCTATCTGGGTTATTAGGATCCCAAACGGGAGAGACAATTTCTGGTCCCCCTATTTTCACGTAAATCTGATTCTCAAAGTCAAACCGTGGGATTTCATGTAAATACGTACCATCTGTCTGAACAATGAGCGCCACGTTGGGGTCACCTCCCCACTCTACATCGGTAACGCCATTCAGGGGCAGGTCTGTGAGAGGAACGGTAGTTTGTGTGCTTACATTCAGGCGAAAAAGACGCTGCCTGAAATCTCCTAAGTAGTAAACCGAACTTTCATCTGCGGCAGGACGTACATAATCAATGCTATCCCCTGTGCTCTGTTGAATTGAGGGAAGAAGTGAAAATGCCGGGCGCACTTCTAGAGTATTACCCGGGGTGGTTTGAATATCTTTGGTAAAAGCGGTGTAGCCGGGTTTATCAAGTTCTAGGCGATACTGTCCAGCGTAGAGCGGCACATAGAGGCCACGATCCGTAGTCTCTGGAGTAGCCACTCGCCCATTTACCTTAATGGTAATGTTGGTAGTTGGATCAAGCACTAAAATGCCAGTCTTTTGGGAGCGCAGATAGAAAAAGAAAAAGGCTACCAAAAGAATGATTGCGCCTCCGGCCAGGCTCAACATGAGTATATGGCGACGCTGCTGCTTTGGCTTAAAGGGACTTACTTGTGAAGAAGGGATTTCCATACAGCATTTAGCCGTTTAATCCATTGGCAAGAAGAGATAGGGCAAAACGAATAAGGGTAAAGAAAATAATACCAATGATAACGCTCACAATTCGTTGCTTCGCCTTGCCTTGCTCTCCTGTTGAACCAAGTGCCATCATGTATTGGACACCGGACGCTACAATGATAATGACCACGGCTGTGATGATGTATCCAGTATTTTGTGTAAGGGCTGCATCAATGTACTGAAGCGCCGTAGCATTTGGGTCAAGACATCCTGCCAAAAGAGTCTGTGTACAGGTTGTAGCAGGGGCTGACGCAGTGGCGTGTGCTACGTCTGGAAAGAATGGAATGAGAGAAAGAAGGAATTGAGTAATCATTTGAGTAGGTGACTAGGCGCCTGATCGCATGGCTAGTAATTGCTTAGGATCTGAGGTAATAATCTGGTCTTCCGTATACGAAGCGGTAATCTTAATGGCAACGTGGTTCAGTCCCGCAAAGAACAGGCCTTCCCCTACAGAGGCATTAATCAAGAGATACTTTTCCTGTTCTGTGAGGTTGAATACCTCACTAATCACATCAATTGAAGACGTGCTTTGTTTCAAAAGAATCTGCATGGCCGAATTGGATACCACCGCTTTTCCATATTTATTGGACAAGAAGTCTTCCACATCTTGAGAAATAATGGTTAATCCAAGGAAATACTTACGAGCACGCTTGGCAAGGCCGTAGAGGAAGCGCGCGGAGTCTTCATATTGCATCATCCACCAGGCTTCATCTACTACCATCAGTCGTCGCTTGAGTTCACCACGAACATTGTTCCAGATGTAGTTCAGGATCATGAAAATAGCAATTGGACGTAGTGCTTCTTCCAGGTCACGAACCGAGAATACCACCAGACCGGCATCAAGCTTAAAGTTGGTAGGCTGGTTGAAGAGGTTGGCAAATGTTCCTTCAACGTACTTCCCTAGCCGTAAGATAAGGTTCTCCCCGCCACGCATGTTGGAAAGCACGGAAATCAAGTCAGACATGACTGGTGGCGGGTTCTGTTGACTGGCTGGGTCTGTAGTAATGTCTTTCAGGGCGTAGGTTTCGTAGAGGGCCTTATCAAGCACCGCATCTTCTTCTGGACTCAGTCCTCCTACCATAAGGCGAATAAGGCCATGGAGCGTGGTAATGCTTGAGCGCAGGGTATCTTCTTGAGCATCTTCAGGGTGGGCAGAGGTAGGAAGGTCAAAAGGATTGATACGTCGCGGCGAATTGAGGCTGATTTCCAGATAATTTCCACCTACGGCGTTTACTAGCTTTTCATACTCATTTTCCGGGTCAATGACTACAATATCTGCCCCTAACATGAGGTAGCGCAAAATTTCCAACTTCACGAAATATGATTTCCCTGCCCCAGACGTAGCAAAGACGGTAGAATTAGCATTTTCCAAGTTGAAACGGTCAAACAAGATGAGGGAATCATTATGTCGATTAATTCCGTACAAGATTCCCGTATCTGAAGTAAGCTCTGCTGAAGAAAAGGGAAATGTTGTGGAGAGTGAGGCAGTATCTAAGTTACGCATAATGCCCAATTGATCGGTCATGATTGGGAGCGTGGAGTTGAATCCTTGTTCCATCTGAACCAAAGCTTGTTTGGTGTATACCAATGATCCACCCAACGTCGACTCCAACTGCTTAGTGGCGCTATTCAACTCATCAAGAGATTTTGCGTAGAGAGTGAAATAAAGTGAGTACTCGAAGAGTCTGTTTTGACCTTGAGCAAGACTTTCCCGGAGTTCATCAATGTCGTGTACAGCAGTATCTAGTTCAGGGTCACGAACAAGCCCCTTCTCTTGTTCAATCTGACGACTTGACTCAAGCTGCGTCATTTTTCGGCGTAATGATTGCATTACCTCCTGACCATCTTGCGGCACAATGAACATGCTAATGTCCATGGTGTAGTCATAGTTGATGATAGGAGAAAGCCAGTTGGTATTCAGGAAGCGTGGATAGGTATAGACGAAGAGTGTTCGCACAAAGAAGGTGCCAATTTGGATGTAACTGGTAGTTACCAGGAAATCGGCAGGCGCTATGATATCACGCGTGGTAGTAAGGCCTTCCTCATATACATCAAAAGCGGCTTGTTGAGCGGCTACCTGTTCTTCATCATTCTGATTTTTGTGAGTGAAAGGAAGATGCATGGGAAGTTATACTTGAGGGGCTGGTGGTTCCTGGGTGGGATCCGGTTGAGGTTGTTCTACAACAGGAACGGCTTCTGCTTGAGGAAGCTGTGGCGGAGGATCGTCCAGTGATTCTTCAGTGATATGCGGCATGACCACATGAGTAACGGGTAAATCAGCCGTGGCTAAAGAGGTTGCTTCAGGTGAAGTGACAATTCCAGAGTTAAGGTTAGCAAGATCCGTAAGGCGTTCTTCAGTTGCTACATCTGGATTATAGATGCCATAAAACAACTCAATGAGCTGCTGGGTATCTAGCGGCTCAGCTTTTGCCCCTATTCTGCCCAGGCCTCCTACAATGATGCCAGCCTTATTGAATGCCTCATTACGGAGGCGATCAAATTCATCCTGCTCAAGGAGTGGACCAGCGTTCTTGTGAGGGAAAATTGAGGTGAACTGGCTAATGCTAGAATTCTTCGTGACTGCACTGTGACTGATAACCACATAAAACCGCTTTGCCATGATATTGGCTACACTAATGAGCCGGCGAACAAAGCCAATGTAATCTTCAGTCTGAATTCGTAAGAGGTCATTAGTCTGTTGCTTCTGTGTCTCTTGCATTCTCACTAGGTATTGCTCAAGATCTAATCGTTTCGATTGGATAACAATCTGAATAGGAAAGTCTAAAGAGTTAAGAAATGCCTGGTAGCTATAAATAATGCCGTCCTGCTCTTCAGTGGACTTTAGTTCAAAGTTGATTGGCTCTACCTTTAAGACAACTCGAACACTGGCGTCATTCATGATGACGATATTGTCCTGGATACCCGCAATGGGTAAGTGGTCTTGGGTTGAGGGCGTGGTACTCATTTTTTGACTGCTTCTGGAGGATTTGTGTTGATTTGTGGAAGTACGCCTGATCTACCACGGCTATCTAATACTACAGCCAGCCGGGCAAGGTCATTCTTGGACACTTTTTTGGCTACGTGTAACGATTGATTGCTGATAGCATGTTGGCTTGGCTTGATGAGCTGTATCTCACTACCGCCTTTGTGCCAAACGCGGGTTTTAGGAGTGAGGATGAAGGCAAGTATAAAGCGAAAGAACCGATACATTGGCTGATCATTGAACTTACCCATAGCAACAATCAGCGTAATGACGGCGAAAAGAATAGCGAAGCCACGACTTAAAAGCGGAGGTGCACTGGTCAGGTTAATAAACAGAAAAGAGATACCACCCCCAACCAGTACGATGATGAACTGGATTAAGGTGAGCGGCCCAACAATGCGGTCCTCCATCGCAATGTTCTGTGGAACCTGAAATTGCATGCCTTTATTATATGACGGATTGGGAGAAAAAGCAGCAGCACGGGAATAAAAAAGCTGCTCTCAAGGAGGGCAGCAGAATTGTGTGAGGATGCAGTTTTCACGGTACGTAAGGGCTCACCAGATTCCCAAACTCCCGAAGTGATAGCTGCATCCATGAACATAACAGGCAGTAAGGCTAAGCCTGGGAGCCATCGCCCTCTATCCCGCTTCTGTTTTTTTGCTCGGGGTTGTCCCTATCACATCTTTTTGACGTGATGATGTTACTTTATCAGGTTTATTTTTGATTTGAAGAGATAGTGACTCTATGGGACTTGAACATAAGTTTTATGCCCCCGGCATAAAACCCTTCTGTTGGTACTCAAGTCCCACCCGGGCATGCAAAGAAAAAAGAGAGTACAACGTACTCTCTTTTTTCTTTGGTGCCGCGGGCGGGACTTGAACCCGCATGAGTTGCCTCAAGGGATTTTAAGTCCCCCGTGTATACCATTCCACCACCGCGGCGCATCAGAGTAACTTTAGCAAAAGATTAGGTAATCTTCCACTGGTTTTCTCTAACTTCTAAGTGTCCATCAACTAGGAACCCTGAAGCACGAGCATGCCCACCCCCACCAAAGAGCTTTGCAAGAGTTGTAACGTTGAGTACGCGCATATCCGGATGGTCAGTTGATCGAAGAGATCCACGGATGATACCCGGTTCTGCTTCTGTGAGAAGCATACAAAGGCGTGTACCAGGTAAAACATTGAGCTGATTAATAATGCCACTTGCATCTTCTGTATTTCCACCAGCTTTTTCAATGTCGTCATAGGTAATCACAGAGACGGCACAGGTGCCATTGTTCGTGACAGTCAACCGTTCCATGGCAAGGCCTAATAGACGAAGACTAGCGATACTTTTCTGCCTACTCGTGTGATCAACAATGGTGCGTAACCTGGCTCCACGACGCATAAGTTCAGCACCAAGCTCCATAGTTTCGGTGGAAGTGTTGTCGTACTGAAATCCTCCGCTATCTGTGTACATGCCGGTCAACAGAGCCGTAGCAATAGGTGGCGTAATGCGGACGCCAAGTGCCAAGAGTAGATGGTAGATAAGTTCCGCACACGATGAAGTCTGAAGGGTGTGGTAATACGCAGTAGTTTTCTTTTGAAGATCGCCTAGCGGATGATGATCAATGAATCCTAACATGTTTGCCTCACCATATTCTGAGATTGCGTCGGAAAAACCAGTCCTGCGTGTATCTGGTAAGTCAACGGTTACGCAAAAGTAGGGATCCTCTACCGTTAGAGGAGGAAGTTCATTCGTTATCTCAAGTAATCCCACTGCAAACTGAAATGCTGAGGGTACAGGATCTGCCAAAACGGGTACGACTTGTTTCCCTAGTTGTTCTAAACCAAGAGTAAGCGCTGTCAAAGATCCTATAGCATCTCCATCTGGATGGACGTGAGATATCACAATACAACGATCGGCGCTGAGCAGGCGATTAATCAACTCCTGCATAGATGCTTACGCGGGAATAAGTGTAGTACCTTCTAACGGCAAGCCAGCACGGGTAACTTTCAATGGGCCAGTTTCCCCTTTTGTTAGGCCTAGTTCTTCTACAAAGGCAGCGGTAACACCAGGGCCAATAAGGAAGACGTATGCGGGCTCAACGGCCTTGATAATAGATTTTGTGCTACCTGCAGTATCTTCACTGTTGATATCTAGGACAAGAATGGCGGTATCTGAAATATCGTCTAGTTTAGTTACCTCAGGATCAAGATGAGTGAGGTAGGTAATGAGTAGGTCTTCGTCGCGTATAAAGTACGCAGTGGCCAAGGGAAGGGCCACACCTTCACATTGAGTGGAGGCAATGTCATATTCCCCTGGACCGCTGATTACTTTGTCACCAATGGTCACCTGACCACCAATAGTCACTGGCAGATTCTTCGTCTTCAGTTGCACAGAGCCGTTGGCGGTGTAGGTGATTTGCATGGGATTTGGTTAGGCAGCTACTTCTTTTTCTTCTTCATCGTACTCAGCCTTCTCAATTTCCTCAATAAGCTTCTTCTTGCTCACCTTTTTCTTTGGTGTAGCAGCAGGAGCAGCGGCAACAGCGCCTTTCTTTGGCTTTTCTTCTGTTCCGGCAGCCTCAGTTGTGGCGCCTTCTTCAGGAGTTGGCTCATTCAAGCGCTTGTAGGAAAGTCCTAGGCGATGCTGGTTTGGATCAATAGAAATGATCTTAAACTCAAACGTTTCGCTCATGTGAAGGATGGTTCCTGGATCCGTAATACGTTCGTTGGCAATTTCAGAGATGTGGACCAAACCATCAATCTCATTGTCCAAGCGGACGAACACACCAAACGGTGTGATACGGGTAACAGCACCTTTGACGTTATCGCCAACCTTGTACTTAGAGGCGGCTTCTTGCCAAGGATCTGGCAGGAGGCGCTTCATTGAGAGGGATACGCGGTTATCAGCAGTAGAGACTACCAAGACCTTTACCGTATCACCAACCTTGTACAAAGAAGCAATATCACTTACGCGTCCCCAAGCAATCTCGGAGATGTGTACTAAGCCTTCAAGAGCTTCTTCGCCATCGCCTAAGCGAACGAAGATACCGAAATCAACAATACCGGTGATAATACCCTCTAGGGTGTCACCTTCTTTGATGTTTTCTAGCTTCTTTTCTTGAAGAACATCGCCAGCGGCTTTCTCAGAGAAGATAAGCTTGCCTTGCTGAGGATCGAAGTTCAAAACCTTACAGTTAAGGGTCTGACCAACAAGTTCCTTGAGGCGAACATAAATTTCGTCTGGGTTACCGTTGTCAACGCGAGGGTAGTGTTCGGAAGCCAACTGAGAAACTGGCAAGAAACCGGTGAAATCACCAAGTTCAATGAGCAATCCGCCCTTGTTAGCGTCACTAACCTTAACCTGCATTGGCTGACCGTCCTTAAGACGAGCGTTAAGCTCACCTGTAATACGCTCTTTATCGGCGCGACGGAGAGATAACACAATGTTACCGCGGTCATCTTCTAGGACAAGAACTGATGCAACGATAGGATCGCCCGGTTTGAGCTCCCCTGCTAGCATTGAAAGTTCGCGCTCTGGAATAACTCCAACGGCAACTCCGTTAATATCGACCCAAATACGCGTAGCGGAAGAGGAAATAACGGTTCCCTCAATCACTGAGCCAGGAACGAATGGCACAACGTGGCCACCCTGGGCTTTAATCAACGATTCCATTGTAGGCTGGGAATCAGCAGCAGTCTCTTTCTTAGTCATGTTTCATGACTCCTTCTTCTGGGACAGATCAAGCCATCCGCAGAGGGCATACCAGACGTGCTGGGATATCCTCTAGTGACGGGCTAATTTTTGGGAAGGTATTTGTTACGACGAACTTCTGCTTTTTCCTTGACAAGCTGCGTAGGCAAAACCTGAAAAGCATACTTCAGGATGAAGATAATCCAGATGTAAGCGCTCAATTCTTGTAATGTTCGCAGTGCATCCATGCCAAGGTATGGAAGGTCATAGTAGCGAGAAAAACCAAGAACCAAACCTATTAATACTTGCGTCCATCCCCAATTGATGAGGCGATTACGCAGAGTTTGGTGTATGAATTTCTTCAGGAAGAGCGGAGCAAGTGCCACGATAAGTGAAAGGACAATGAACGCAAGATACCACCACTGATAATTCCAGGCTGCTACTGGTTGAAGGTAGAAGAGTGATTGGAAGTGAGTGGAGAGTGAGGAAAAGAATGCGTGCATAATTGCATTTTTGGTGCCGCGGCAGGGACTTGAACCCTGACCCTATTGCTAGGCTAGCACCTCAAGCTAGTGTGTATACCAATTCCACCACCGCGGCAAAGCGGGCTCTAGTGAATATACCAGGTCTGGCGAGCTCTGTCGAGACTCCCCAAGCGGATAATTCAGTTTTCCAAATACTAAGACATTGGACTAGCCTTGTTTGTCTTAAGGTAAGGGGATAATTTGGCCCTATGAGTGTCATTTCTCTTACTACAGCATGCATAGACAGAGGTCGGGTTGTAGAAGTTTCTGTGGAGGCAGACATTCATCCTGGCCTGCCCATATTTTCTATTATTGGTTTGCCAGATAAACGAATAGAAGAAGCAAAAGAGCGTATTCGTGGAGCTTTAAGAAATAGCGGGTACAGCTTCCCGCAGGGTAGAATCACGGTAAATCTTTCCCCTTCCTCGCTAAGGAAACATGGAACAGGGTTTGATCTTGCTATTTGCCTAGCACTGCTTGTGCGTTCCGGGCAGATATCTCACCATTTCCGAAAAGCGTGGGTTGTAGGTGAACTGGCGCTTGATGGTTCTGTCCGGCCAGTTCAACAGATAATTCCCCTGCTCCAAGAAGCAAAAAAGCGTCATATTCCAGTTATTATTTCTTCTTATCAAAAACAATATGCTCAGCTCGTTGTTTCAAGAGTAGCACTTGTTAGTACTCTTAAAGAAGCAGCAACATTGCCATATTTTGCTCAGGCTACACCATTTAAAATGAGTAAAACAAGTTCCCAAAAGCACTATCTTTTTGACCAGGTGCTTAATCAATCAATGGCTAAGCGCGGTATCTGCATAGCATTGGCTGGTAAGCATAATCTCCTCATGAGCGGTCCACCAGGAGTTGGAAAGACTATGCTGGCTGAAGCCGCACATCAACTACTGCCCCCATTTTCTCAGGAAGAATTATTGGTAAATTCACAGTTGGCTGCGTTTGCTGGAAGGTCTGTTGAATTTCATGCAAATAGTCGTCCGTTTATTCATCCACATTATCGTGTTACGGCGCGTACCCTTTTTGGTGGAGGAATGTCTCTAGCTCCGGGTGAATTAAGTTTAGGATATGGGGGATTAGTCTTCTTTGATGAGTTCACTTACATGAACGCAGATGTGCGCGAGGGATTGCGCCAACCTCTTCAGGAAAAAGAATTACGCCTAAGCAGTTACTCACATACCGTTTCTTATCCCATTGCTTCATTGGTATGGGGTGCTTACAACAGTTGTCCGTGTGGTTTTCTTGGCGTGGAAGGGGAAAGTTGTAAATGTACACCTGGGCAGTTGCTTCGTTATCAGCGCGCCCTTTCTCAGCCTCTTATGGAGCGGTTTCATGTCCATCTGTATTTACATCAAAGTCAGCAACAAGGTGTTCATGCCAATGAATACCCGGCTCATCAAGTGGCAGAAAGAATAAAGTCAATCTGGAAAGAGGGGAGGCGTTTGGAAGCTTGGTCTGATCAAGCAACTGCTCTTTTTAAGCAAGCAAGTGTTTCTCTTCGGCTTTCTCATCGGGTAAATAGAACTTTGATGTTGCTATCAGAGACCATTGCCCAGTTTGATGAGAAGGGAGAGGTTGACCAAGCGTGTGTGCAGGAGGCGTTGCAGTATCGGTATCGGCCGGTTCAATCTGTACAAAGGCAGCAAGATAGGATAGCTTGAATGAGATTCGAGGAGTATAACTTCGTCGGAATATTCTGTGACTAAACGTATCAGCTGTGCTGATACTGGTCCTCGTCGGAATCCCAATGGAAATGCAAGCACTTCCATTGGTCTTCCTCCTCGGCCCGTAGCTCAGGTGGTTAGAGCAACGCTCTTATAAGGCGTGGGTCCTGGGTTCAAGTCCCAGCGGGCCGACCAACATAAAAGAACCCCATCAGGGGTTCTTTTATGTTGTTTAGTTCAAGGCTGGGACTTGAGTACCTACGAGAGAAAGTTTCCTGCTGGGAGCAGGAAACTATAACCAAGTCCAATTCCATGTACAACTTGACTACAAACCCAAGACCCGCAAATATAAACAAACTATCTCTAATCTAAAAATATGAACAGAATTCAGGAATTAGAAGGCATTATTGATCTGCACAATCTAAATCAGCATCCTTTCTACCAGGAGTGGCGCGCTGGTACGCTACCTAAAGAAAAGCTCGTTGATTACTCTGGCGAATATGGTCAGTTTATCTCAACAATCGCACTAGGTTGGGAGACTATCGGTGAAACAGGATATGCGAACGAAGAGCGTGAACACGAAGAACTTTGGGATAATTTTAAAGAGGCTGTTAATTTTGAGAAGCTCTCGCTGTATCCACAGTCGGATACTGTAGTTAAAGTGGCCAAGAATCTCTTCTCAACAAAGCCAGAAGCCATTGGCGCACTCTATGCCTTTGAGTTCCAGCAGCCAGAAACAACTCAGAGCAAGTTAACTGGCCTTAACGAGCACTATTCTATATCTGACGAGGGTAAGAAGTATTTTGAAACCCATGCGGGTGATTTTGCCGAAGTGAATAGTCTCAAACAACACATCTCCCAATTGACGGAAAACGAGTTTGCCCGTGCTAAAACAGCCTGTTCTCTCATGTCCACTGCAATGTGGGGCGCATTAGATGGGATCTATTACGTATAGGTTTAGTTGCCTTCTGCAGGATTGCTGGTACTGTTAGCCAATCATGCAAAAATACACCGCAATTATAAAGCCGCGTTCTTCTGAAGAAAAAGTTCGCCAAGATACGCCAGAGTTTTTTACCATTTTTCTTAAAAGTCGGGAAGCAGATAAGTTGGCTAACAAGAGGGTGCTAGAACTATTGGCTGAACACTTGAGTTTACCGCTAGATGATTTCCGAGTGATAGCAGGACACACTGCCAGAATAAAAGTTATTCAGGTGGGTCAAGAATAAAAAAAGCCCGGCGCAAACCGGGCTTTTTCTTTAACCTAAATCTCTTACAGCAACTCTTTGATGCTCAGAGAAATACGGCCTTTTTCAGGATCAACCTGCATAACTTTCACTTTCACAATATCGCCAATCTTCAATACATCAGAAACAAGGTTAATGCGCTCTTTGGCAACCTGAGAAATATGCACCATGCCCTCTTTGTTTGGCAGAATTTGCACAACGGCACCAATTTCTTTACGAGGATCCATGCGATCCTTAATGATGGTAATCACGGGACCTTCAAAGATTTCACCTACTTCAACAGTCTTGGCAATGGCTTGCACAGCGGCAATAGCATACTTAGCTGCTTCAGGGTCTGTAGAAGAAATTAATACCGTTCCGTCTTCTTCAATATCAATGGCGGTAACTTCTTTGCCACCAGATTCGGCAATGATGCGGTTAATGTTCTTACCTCCTGGTCCAATAAGCTCACCAATTTTCTCAGGGTCAATTTTGACCATTTGAATACGCGGTGCGTAAGGGGAGAGTTCTTTGCGAGGTTCAGGAAGAACGGCCAACATTTTCTCCATGATGAAGAGCCGGCCAGTATAGGCCTGACTAAGCGTCTGCTCAATGATTGGCCAGGTTAGACCGGCAATCTTGGTGTCCATTTGAATAGCCGTGATACCGTCAACGGTACCGGCAATCTTGAAGTCCATATCGCCAGCGAAGTCTTCTAGGCCTTGAAGGTCTGTAAGCACCTTAAATTCAGATGCATCGCTATTAGTGATCAAACCCATGGCGATGCCTGCTACAGGCTTTGTAATAGGCACTCCAGCGTCCATGAGGGCCAATGTGGATCCACACGTTGATGCCATTGAAGACGAACCGTTTGACGAAAGAATTTCTGATACCAAACGGATGGTGTACGGAAACTCATCTTTAGAAGGAAGAACGGGGATGAGTGCGCGCTCAGCAAGAGCACCATGACCAATTTCCCGACGAGAAACACCACGAAGCGGGGAAGCTTCACCAGTAGAATATGGTGGGAAGTTGTAGTGGTGCATGTAGCGCTTGGTGCCTTCTACGTCCATGGTTTCAATGGTTTGTTCGTCACCAGCTGAACCAAGGGTAGCAATAGTCAAAGCTTGGGTTTGACCACGAGTAAAGAGAGCAGAACCGTGAGTACGGGGGAGAACGCCAACCTCAACAGTAATAGGGCGAACTTCGGTGATGGCGCGACCATCTGGGCGGTCATCATGCTCAAGAATGTTGGCCTTAACCTGTTTTTCTATGAGCTTGTTGAAAACAGCCTTGATATCTTGCTGCTTATATTCACCTTCAAACTTGGCACATACAGCAACCAAGAGATCTTCTTGAAGCTGCTGACGCTCTGCGCGAACCTTATGTTGAAAGGCTGCAGCAATATCTTTCTTGGCGAAATCAGCAACAGCATCATCAACGCTGACACCTTCTTTTACAACGGTAATTGGTGCTTCATATGGTACGGCAAACTCATGCTGAACCTTGATACTGGCCTGCATGGTGTCTTGAGCTAAGCGTAATGCTTCCAGCATGATTTTCTCAGGAACCTCATTGGCTCCGGCTTCTACCATCATGACGCGCTCTTTGGTACCAGCAACCACCAAATCAAGATCAGAGTTTTCCATTTCGGTCTTGGTTGGGTTGGCAACCAATTTGCCATCAATGAGACCAATACGGCAAGCGCCAACGGGGCCGCTAAATGGTGCGGTACCAGCCTTCATGAGAGCTGCAGATGCAGCAATGATGGCAAGAATATCAGGATCATTCTCCTTATCAACGGAAAGTACGGTAACGATAACCTGTACATCGCGGCGGAAATTCTTATCAAAGAGGGGACGAAGAGGACGGTCGATAAGGCGACTGGTCAGTACTGCAGTATCTGAAGGGCGGCCTTCGCGCTTGATGAAGCGTGAACCTGAAATCTTACCTGCAGCGTACAAACGCTCCTGGTATTCCACCATAAGGGGGAAGTAATCGATGCCGTCGCGGGCACTGCCGGCAACAACAACGGTTGCCAAGAGCATGGTCTCTCCGGCTTGGATAGTAACAGCGGCGTCTGCTTGTTCGGCAAAACGGCCGTATTCAAGGGTAATCTCGGTATTCCCGAGCATAGCCTTGTGGCTTTTTATAGGCATAGAGCTCCTATTGGTTACGCCGGTTACAACGCGTTCCCCATCTCGAGACAGCTCATAAATACTATGAAATTTCTCGAAATGACGAATTGTCTCCGGCAATTGATGTAAAGTATCTGCATCATACCAGATTTAATCAGAGAAACAAAAAAGCGCCTCTAGGGGCGCTTTTTTGTTTCTTGCAAGAACTACTTGCGAAGATCCAAATCTTTAATCAGCTGTACATATAGCTCAGGCTCTGTAGAAGAGAGATAATTGAGCAAACGACGACGACGGCCTACCAGCTTCAACAAACCAGAACGAGAATCGAAGTCTTTTTTGTGTTCTTTAAGGTGAGCGGTGAGCTCGTTGATGCGCTCTGTAAGAAGGGCGGCTTGAACCTGGGTAGAACCGGTGTCTCCTGGGTGGGTAGCGTATTTTTTAACAAGATCTTTCGTAGCCATAAAAAAGAGGGAATTAATGAGTTCGTTGTTGACTATACTTCATCTGAGGGCACTTGTAAATCAGTGACCGGTTCTTTAGGGGCCTGAGCCTTCTTGGACTCTGGCAATTGCATCCGCTGATTTTCACGTTTTGGTGCCGGAGTTTCAGAAACGCCTCCCAAATGTTCGCGTAGCTTCTTGATGATTTCCTGCTCTTTATCTTTCAATGTAGAGCTAGGCAAGAAGAAGGCAGCAGCTTGTGGGTGACCGCCACCAGCAAACAATGTTGCTAGTTGGGACACATCAGAAGTAGCGTTGATTGAGCGGAAAGAGCCATGCACGCCGTTATCGCGTTCAGAAAGAAGGAGAACGAAGTCCATGCCACGGGCTGTTTTCAAAAGTTCATCAATAACACCAGAAGATTCCTCCGCGCTTGCTTGTGCAGCCACGAAGTCAGCCTTACTAAGGGTAGACCAGGCAAAGCGAAGGTCTGCATCTTCCTTGATGTAAGAAAGTGCGCGACCCCATAGGCGGAGCGTAGACAGGTTACGAGTGCGGAAAATATTCTTAATGATTTCCTGTTGACGGCCTCCGGCAGCCACTAGTTGAGCGGCAACGGTGAGGGATTTTGGAGTAGTGTTTGAATTTTGGAAGCTGCCTGTATCTGTAGTAATACCGGTAAGCAAGCAGGTAGCAATGTCTTGATCGAGCATGCCCTGTACTTCTTTACCAAGCATTTCAAGCAAGGAAACCAGGATTTCCGCAGTAGAAGAAGCGGTAAGATCAACAATATTTACCTTGCCGAAGTTTGTGTTACTGGCGTGGTGGTCAATATTTACAACGGGAACCTCGTAAAACAGGTTGCTGTTCTCTTCGTAGAGAGGTCCTACACGATCAAGGTTGGCACAATCTACACAGATGATAAGGTCAACATTAAAGCTTCCCTCTTCAACACGGACATTACTAGGAGTAAGTGTACCGTTCTTTGGAGTAATGACCACAATAAGCTTGGTATCAGAAATACGTTTCAGCGAAATATTACCAATCTTGGCCTGAGTTTCATCTAGGACAACCAAAAGATCTTTCTGGAGGTTGATTTCTTTTTTGAGAATATCGAATTGTGGCAAGAAACTGAGAGGTTCACTGAGGGAGCCACTGGCTACTACGGTCACTTCTTTACCAAGTTTTTCCAAGCCTAATTTGAGAGCTAATGCAGAACCCACAGCATCGCCATCAGGATTATGATGGGCCACTACTAAAATGGACTGGCTGTTCTTGACCAGTTCATTCAATTGCTGTTTTGGGGTTAACTCTGGAGCAGGCATAGTTTGATACCGGCTACTATAGCCGATTTAGCCTACCTCGTCAATCAAAATTTAGCAGCTGGATCCGCAGTATGGGCCAGGCAAATAATAGGACGTTCTCCCTGTTGCTGAACCAACGTTGGTGAGAGAGCTTGCTGGCAGCACGCTGGTGATTTCTGGAGAAGGAATTTTTTCTAACCCAGTCACTATAACGTATCTTTCTTGTGCACTAGTTGCAGGGTTTGCAGGGGCTGCTGGTGAAACATAATAGGCATACCCGTTGGCAAAGGTGGCGCAGCTGGTATTACTTGGAGTTGCTGGTTTAGGATCTGCAGGAAACAGATTTGCGTTTGGAAGGTAAGGGTTAAGTTTGCTGCCAAAAACGGCATTACAAGCAACGGAGGTACTAGTGGTGGGATAGGAGCGGTTGGCAAGTTCGTATGAATCAACAGCTTTGCCAAGAGTGGAGAGGTCACTAATACGCCTACTATCACGACTGGCAGTTTGTGCAGCACTGAGACTAGCGGCTGCAGCCGCTAAAAGGATGCCAATAATACTGACGGCAACCAAGAGTTCAATGAGGGTAAATGCGCGTTGCCGCATGGTTATTTACTAACCGTGTAGATGCTTCCGTCACCCTCAAGTTTGGTGTTCACATAATAGCCTGTTGCAGTTTTTTGGTAAGAAAACGTGCGAGTAGAGTTGCTAGCTCCGTTTGGTGCACCCTTGCTGTCAAACTGCCCGCCAGCGGTTATGGTGCCATCTTTCCCCACATAACGAGGTTCAACAGGGGCTGGGTTAATATATTGACTAAGTCCAGGAATCCAGTTTGGCGCAGGAGCAAAAGATACCGATCCAATAGGAGTACAGCCAGCTGCGGCGCTAGGAGAATCATAGTAGGCGGAATAGGTAATTCCTCCCACAATATTTGTATTGCCGCTACAGTTTGCGGTATCTGTTGTGGCGTTTAATTGCCCAGGATAGGTCTGATTAATCAACTTATAGGCCTCAAGAGCGTTGGCAATAGATTGGACGGCTGTCTTCCTACTGTTATCTCTGGTATTACGTTGAGCAGTAAGAAAAGCGGTAGTGGCTACGGCCGTAAGGAGGCCAATAATGACGATAACAACCAGTAACTCAATGAGTGTGAATCCCCTTTTTTGCATGTGTTTAGTCTAACATTTCGGGAGTAATTCGCAACGTATCTCCAGGCTGTATTTCTTTACGTAAGAGAGCATTTGCCATAATTCCCTCAATTTTTTGTTCTATGGTGCGACGAAGCGGCCGAGCGCCATACGCAGGATTATATCCTTGTTCTACCAGCTTCTGCTTGGCTTCTGGGGTAATTTCTAAGGTTATGTCTTGGGCTGCCGCCTTTTCGCTCACACTTTTAATGATGAGGCTGGCAATTTGGTCTAAGTCATCCATATTGAGTGGCTGGAAAGGGATGATACCATCAAAACGGTTGAGGAATTCTGGTCGGAAGTTTTTCTCCAGAATTGTCAGAATCTGAGGAGTTAGCTGATCAGCAGGAATTTGGTCTTTGAGGAGCTGACTTATCAGTTGTGAACCTGCATTAGAGGTGGCGATGATAATGCAGGTATTCAAGTGCACCGTGCGGCCGGTATTTTCCGTAATTCTTCCGTCATCCAGCATTTGGAGAAAGAGATTCAATACATCAGGATGGGCTTTTTCAATCTCATCAAACAGGAGCAAGGTGAAAGGATGTTCACGGACGGCCTGCGTTAGTTCTCCCCCTTCAACAGATTGGTTTCCTTCTGCAGGTGCACCAATAAGGCGGTAGATAGAGCGAGGCTCCTGGTATTCCGACATGTCAAAACGAACCATATTATGGTCTGGATTGAAGTAAACTTCACAGAGGGCTTTGGCCAACTCTGTCTTACCAACTCCTGTTGGCCCAACAAACATGAAGCTTCCCAGTGGGCGGTTGCTATTACTCAGGCCTGTTCTGGCTCTACGCAAGGCCTCAGAAACAGCATGTACCGCGTTGACCTGCCCTACTACCCTAGCGTGCAAGAGGCTTTCAAGGTTGAGAAGCTTTTCTGCCTCATCTCCATTAGCCATGGTAACCGGTACGTGTGTTAAGGTTTCTACAGCCTTTTTCACACCTTCTTGGTTCACCCAAATTTTGCCCCCTTGCTGTGCCAGCTGTGCCGCTTTTTCCAGGAGCTTGCGAGCACCTGCTGGAGGAGCATCTTCCGAGAGGTATTGTTCGCCCAACTTGGCGGCATTTTCTAGTGCGGGATAGCTTAAGCGTACGGTGTAGGTTGACTCCAAAGTACCTGCTTCTTCCTCAAGAAGGGTAATGGTTTCTTCTACGGTAAGCTGGTGTAGCTCAATGACCTGTAGGAGGCTTTTTAGGAGGGCATTTTGTTCTACGTAGCGATGATAATCAGCAAAGCTTGCAGTGGAAACTACCTGCACTGACCCTTGCTTTAAGGCATTTGCCAGCACGCTAGAACCATCTAGTTGTCCTTGATTTGTATTGCTGAGGGCTTCAATTTCCGGAATGGCCAGGATGACATTACCGGCGTTTTGAACATCATCAAGTGCTTGTTGCATGGCCGTAGAACCGTCTTTTCCAGCGGTAAGTAACCGAGAAACGTCTAGGCTGACTAAGCGCTTGTCCACTAAGCTTTCAGGAACATTATCACCAAGCATGCGGGTGGCAACTGCGGTAAGAAGTACCTCGGTACCAGTACCCGGATCTCCTACAAACAATACGTTTCGTACGGTGGTTCCCGAAAGTGTGGCAAGAGCTTGATCAAGCTCGGCCTTGCGTACAGTGGCGGCACTTACACTCCCCATGCTGGCTGTAAGAGTAAGATCGGTGCTGTACTGGTCTAAGAAAGGTGTGGGTAGAGCTGTCCAACCTCGGTTCATGTAGCTTTTTGGTCGACTACGCCCCCGTTCAATCCAAAATTCCCAATTTCTGCGCTGTTCCTGCTCTTCTGCGTACCACTTACTTACCGTTAGGAAGTTTTGCCGAGTAATGCCAACTTCCTTAAGAATACTTGTAAGTCCATCTTGGTCATCTTTTTGCATAGGCAGGTAAGCAAGAACGATGTCTTCTAGGTCAATATAAGGGAATTGGTTACTGATTGCCTCTTGGCACGCTTGGTAGAGACGCCGATAGAGAGCTGGAGAGACTTGAGTCTTCCCCAGTTTTTTCCCGCTTGGTTGTTGATAAGGCGCTAATGCACTGTGGATGCTTTCTGGTGAGATTTCTAGGCGCGCTATCATCATTTGAATACGTGGGTGATCAAACAGAGCGGCTACGCAGTCACTTTCTTCTATCTGGGCACTACCTCTGCCAATGGCTTGAAGCGCGGCCAACTCTAAGAGGTCAATTATTCGGTCATTAAGGTAAGGCTCTAACGAAAGCTTCTCACCTGCCTTCATGACTTTTAGTGTGGCTGAAAGATCATCTACGCTCTTTATGCTCGTCTGAAGTTTTTCCGCATTGGTAACGGCAAGCATACTCACGAGTCCGCCAAAACCAAACCCTACCTGGGCCCACTTACCACCCTGCCAAAAGGTATAAAGAAGATTAGGGAAAGCACTAATGAGGAGACTGGCAAAACTTATGGTGGTGATAACGCAACTTATCACGGCTAGCACGTACCAAAAATAGAGTACGCTCTTGCCCTTCTTTTTACCGGTCAAAAAGAGTTGAAATGGATAAACAAGTTGCTGTCCTGATGATGTCTCTAGCCAGCCACATGTCCCCGTGCAGTTGGGACATTGAAGGCTACCATTTTCATTGGTAATAAACCCTGTTCCAGAACAGGTAGGACAAGGAACATAGTTAAGAGAAACAGGGGAGTTCATTGAATTGCTCCACTTTGAGCAGCTGTAGAAATTGATGATACTGCTGCGGGCCCAACAAAGAATCCAATAAGGCTCATAACACAGAGAATTGGCAGGATTATCCAGAGAATGTAAGCAATAAGTGCAAGGCAGGCAATGAAGAAGTAGAGTATGAGTCCAAGTAAAATACGAAAAATACGGAAGAAAAAGCCAATTATTTTTCCTTGAAAAGTGTAATCCTGAAAGAGCGGCTTGCCCATGTTGTGCCAGGTTGATTCCACGGCAATTTGAGACTCGAAAGAGCCAATAGTCTTGAGGTAATAAGCCCAAGCTTTAGGAAAGCTTTCAACATACCAAAAACGAAAGAAGAATTGCATACTATCATTAAAGCACACCTCTGATTCTGGGCTAAGAAAAATGACGATTTAAGGTCACTTCTCTAAAACGTTTTGGTAGATCTGTTCATAGTTGTAAGCAGTGTTTGCGATGTCATGTTTTTCAACCATGGCACGTCCTTGCTTTCCCATTTCAGTCATGCGCAAAGGATAGTTGAGTAGAGATTGTAATTTGGTAGCTAGATCTGCAGCGTCTAGGGCTGTGAACAAGAGGCCATTCACATTATTTTTTATGAGGTCGGGTAATGCTCCTGATTGTGAGGCAACCACAGGCAGACCAGAAGCCATGGCTTCCAATGTTGCAATGCTTTGAGTCTCAAAGAAGGATGGCAAGACGAAAATATCTGCGGCACCATAGTAGGAAGACAACTGTTCCGAGTCGGGCGGAAGGGCACCAGGCATGATGACATGCTTCTCTAGGTGGAGCTGTGCAATGAGGGTTTTGATAGCTGTTTCTGAGCCCCGGTGAATATGCGTTGGGCCAACCAGGATAACCTGAAAATCAATAGTATTTTTTAATATATTTGCTGCCTGAAGCAGAACCTCAAGATTTTTGTCTTGTGCAATTCTTCCCACAAATAAAAAAGTGGTTTTATTGGCGAGTCCAAGTTTTTGGCGAACCTTTTCTTTATCTTGAGGATGAAATATATGAGTATCAACTCCACAAGAGACAATAACTGCTTTCTGGATAGTATGTTTACTGAGAAGTGCTGCAACCGCTGGACTTGGGGCAACAATACTAGAGGCACGCTTATCGAAAAATTTGAGATATTCCCAAATTAAGCTATTGAGAGGCTTTTTCCATGTGACCGTTTGATATTCTGGTACCTGGTGATTGGTAATTACCAGAGGAATATGGTGATTCCGGGCTGCTTGCAAACCAGCTATTCCAATAAGAGAAACGTGGTTGGTGTGAATAATATCGGGTTTGAGTTCTGCAACAAGGCGTTGAGTAGATTGAAAAGTATACTTGGTAACATCTTGTATGGTGATGTTTGGTGCTGGCGATAGTAATGCAACTTTCTCTCCCATGAAGCGGATAGCAAAAGTGACTTGAATATCTGGAGAGAGGTGTTTAGCTAGTCGCCAGGCAAAAGCTTCTACGCCTCCTATTGGGTAGTACCATTCAATGAGGATGAGGACTTTCATTGGTTTATTTTAGCAAAAGTATAGGGCATGGACTCGGTTATAAGTTTTATGCCCCCGGCATAAAACCCTTCTGTTGGTACTCGAGTCTCGCAGGGTCACCAAAGAAAAAAGACAGTCAATGACTGTCTTTTTTCTTTGGTGGGCCCTAGAGGACTCGAACCTCTGACATCCTCGGTGTAAACGAGGCGCTCTACCAACTGAGCTAAGAGCCCTTGAGTGAGCGACGTGGAAAAGCTGGCTTTTCCGTGGCGCGAGCGAAAGGGCTCGTGCCGTACGAAGTACGGCTGGGAGCCAATATAATGGTTAATTTCTAAACCACTACACTGCTAACGCTACATCAACTATATCAAAATTTTATGGTGCCGGAGGTCAGAATCGAACTGACGACACCACCCTCTTCAGGGGCGTGCTCTACCACTGAGCTACACCGGCAAGTGTCCTTTTGTTTCAATCTGTTAAGTGCCGAAGGAACAGTGTCTTACGGACTCGAGTATAAGTTTTATGCCCCCGGCATAAAACCCTTCTGTAGGTACTCAAATCCTCTTTCGTGGCTTAAGTACATATGACAATTAATTCTCTGAATTAATTGTCATATGTACTTGGTGCCGGGAAGAGGATTTGAACCTCCATGACCTTGCGGTCGCTGGCACCTGAAGCCAGTGCGTCTACCAATTCCGCCATCCCGGCTTGTGTTACTTGTTCAGTACCAGCTGGAGTACGGCCAGAACCACGAAGCTGACACCAAAAACCATGGTGAGGTAGTACAGGACCTTTTCAACACCTCGGCGACTGGTGAAAACAGATGTATCTCCACCAAATGCATCACCCAAACCACTACCCCGTTGCTGGAGAAGTACGGTAGTGATGAGCAGGATAGCAACGATGATGTTGATGATTTGTAGTGCAAGCATATGAGTAATTTGGAGGCGTGAGCGGGAATCGAACCCGCGAATAAAGGTTTTGCAGACCCTTGCCTTACCACTTGGCTACCACGCCCTGAAGGTGGCCATAGGCCACCATTCAAGGCGGGGAAAGCAGTAGAGCCGTAAGGCGATTACTGCGCTCCACGCCCGGGTAGTTAGGCCGAGCCAAGCAAGCTGATTGATAATTGTTAATTTGGAGCGGGTAACGGGAGTCGGACCCGTGTCTCTACCATGGCAAGGTAATGTAATACCGTTATACGATACCCGCGGGTCTCGAAGCTCAATTTACCTTACCGTAACTTGCGCAATCTGACAAGTAGTGATTTAGTGGGAAGGCAATGAGTTAATTATGACACCAAATGGGAAAGAAAAGTCTCGCCAAAAAACAGCGTCAGCAAGCCAAGCAATCAGCTAAGGCAACGGTGAAGCCAACAGTAGGAATGCCAGTGACTTCTATAGTTTCGGCAACAAACCTAGGTAATAGATTGGCTACTCAACCAGGAAAAGCTGCAGCAGTGGCTGACTACTCGTATGTTCGCAGTGATATTAAGAGAATTCTGATGTTTCTTCTAGTGGTTATTGTGCTCTTGGTGACCGCTGTTATTGTTAATAGTCGCACAACATTACTCAATAGAGCTGGAAGTAAAGTGGCTCACTTTCTCCAGCTTCAGTAGGATTATTCAGGGTAGCAACCTTGACATAGCAGACATTTTCGGGTAGAATGGTCTTACATCGGAAATAAAAAAATAAAAACAAATATTCCGAAATAGAAAGGTTATTATATGGAAAATGTAGCTACTGAACAGAAGACTGTGCACCCTTTGCAAAAGTCTTATACGTTGATTTCTACTAAGCACGTTGATTTCGATAACTTGACTGCTATTGAGTCCGTTGCCATGGCTTTCGTACTCGTTCTTGCTCCATTTGGAGCAGCCATGTTTGCTCTCTCTCACCTTGTAGCGTAAATAAAAAGAAAAAAGACCCTTCACCGGGTCTTTTTTTGTTGTACTTTAGACGTTGAAGCGGAAATGGACTACATCGCCATCGTGCATTACATACTCTTTTCCTTCTGAACGTAATTTTCCAGCTTCTTTTGCACCCGTTTCACCGTTGAATTTCATATAATCGTCAAAGGCAATGACTTCGGCACGGATAAAGCCCTTTTCAAAATCTGTATGAATAACGCCAGCAGCTTGGGGAGCCTTACTTCCCTTTGGCATAGTCCATGCGCGAACCTCTTGAGGACCGGCAGTAAGGAAGGTTTCCAGGTTTAAGAGCGAATATGCTTGTTGTACCAAGCGAGTAAGGCCAGACTCTGTTAAATGATAACTTTGCAAGAAATCTAGCTGTTCTTCGGGGCTGAGTGTGCTAAGCTCGGCTTCTAATTGCGCACAGATAGGAATGATCCATTGCGCGCTTGGAACAATTGATTCCAGCTGGTACGATTCAAAAATGCTTTGTGCGGTGGTGGTAATATCTTCTTCGCCAACATTAGCCACAATAAGCATAGGCTTAGCGGTAAGAAGGTGAAGCTCTCTGTTTACCAGGGCGGCAACTTCATCAGAAACGCCAGTAGGTAAGTTTTTAAAAACGCTGTCCGCACGTTTTTCTTGACCAAGCGCCTGCTCAAGAGAATCAATGAGGGTAATGGCGGCTTTGGCATCTGCATCTCCACCACGAGCTGCCTTTTGATAGCGATCACGTGCTTTAGCAACCGTTTCTAGGTCCGCAAGGATGAGCTCTATGATAACGGTTTCTAAGTCTCGTTTAGGATCAATGCTACCATTTACATGGATGATGTCAGGGTGATCAAAGAAACGGGCTACGAGAATGATAGCGGCCGTTTCACGAATATGGGAGAGGAACTTATTACCCAAGCCTTCACCTGTTGCTGCACCTTTAATAATGCCGGCAATATCGTAAAACTCTACCACGGCTGGAATGATTTTTTCAGGTTTAACAAGCGATGATAAGGCGCCTAGTCGACTATCTGGCACCTCAACAATACCTACGTTTGGGTCAATGGTACAAAAAGGATAGTTACTAGCAACGGCAGCCCCGTTTTTTACAAGGGCGTTAAAAAGCGTAGACTTGCCTACGTTAGGAAGGCCAACAATACCGAGGGAAAGTGAACTCATAAAAGTAGACTGATAGTAGAAATCACAATAGCAAAATATGGTATACTAATCTATGGAATTCTATTTGTATGGCCAAACGTAAGAAACACGCAAGCAGTAACGGCATCAATAGCAACGTCACTAAAGATATAAAGATCTTGGTTGGCGTACTTATTTATATCTTTTTATTTGTCGCAATTTTCAGCGATAGTGGCGTTTTAATTGCTACCGTTCATCATGCCTTAGCCCTGGTACTTGGTGTGCTTACTCCGGTATTAGCGTTGTATATGCTTTGGTATGCTGGGCATAAGTTTTTTCCGCATTACATTACTGCCCGTTTTGCCGTTATTGCGGGAAGCCTTCTCTTTGTTGTTAGTTTGGCAGGGTTAGTGCACGGTTTCGTGAATGGGGATGGTGCTGTAGCTGCTGCCCAAGGCTTGGGTGGTGGTTGGGTAGGTCAATTCCTCTTTAGTGGGCTAACAACAGCAGTAGGTGGCATTATTAGCCGTCTTATCTTAATCATTCTCTTGGTTGTTTCATTGATGATTGTCTTCGATAAGGCGTTCTTTGCCTTTCTGCGTAATGGCAGTGAAAAAGAAGAAAATGAAGGAGGCGAAGGTGATGATTATGGCAGTGTTCCAGACAGCAAGGTAAAGGTCATGGGGGAAATTCAGGGCAATACCGAAAGTTCACCACTGAAAAAGTTTGGTCAACGTTTTGGCAAAACCTCTGCTCCAGTGGTTGAGATGGCCAGTAAGCCTACGAAGGCAATGCCAGCAGCACCGCGCCGCAGCGACTGGAACTACCCACCAATGACCCTGTTGCACGCCATAGAAGAGAAGCCACAAGCAGGCAATATTAAGAGTCGCATGGAAATTATTCAGAAAACGCTGCGTGACTTCAATATTGATGTAACCATGACAGACGTTCGTATTGGCCCAACGGTTAGCCAATACACGTTGAAGCCAGCAGAAGGCGTGAAGCTAACGCAAATTACGGCTCGGCAAGATGATCTAGCTCTGGCATTGGCCGCCGAGTCACTTCGTGTAGAGGCGCCTATTCCTGGTAAAAGTTTGGTGGGTGTAGAAATTCCTAACGATAAAAAAGCCATGGTTGGCTTGCGCGATATCCTCAAGGGTACCGCCTTTACCTCCATGCCTTCAAAGTTAGCCATTGCTCTTGGGCGTGATGCGGCGGGTGATCCTTCCGTGGCGGATCTAGCCAAGATGCCGCACCTCCTCATTGCCGGTGCCACGGGTTCAGGTAAGTCTGTTTGTATCAATACACTCATTCTCAGCCTTCTCATGAACAATTCGCCAGACGAATTGCGCATGATTTTGGTAGACCCAAAGCGCGTTGAGCTTACACTGTACAACGGCATTCCTCACCTATTGGCACCTGTTATTACCGAGCCAAAAGATACCGTCAAAGCACTCAATTGGTGTGTGAAGGAAATGGAAAGGCGCTACAAACTGCTTTCTAGCAGCGGCAAGCGCAATATTGAGCAGTACAATCAGAATCCAGATCTAGGCGAAGGAAAATTGCCATTTATCGTCATTATTATTGATGAGTTGGCAGACCTCATGATGGTGTCCGCTAGAGAGGTAGAAAGCAAGATTGTCCGCTTGGCCCAGATGGCCCGTGCCGTTGGTATTCACTTGGTAGTAGCCACTCAGCGTCCTTCCGTAGATGTCATCACTGGTCTCATCAAGGCTAACATTCCTACGCGCATTGCCTTTGCCGTAACCAGTCAAATTGATTCACGCACCATCATTGATGCTGCAGGTGCAGAAAAGCTCTTGGGTCACGGCGACATGTTGTATATGAGTACAGATCTAGGCAAGCCACGCCGTATCCAGGGAGTATATTGCAGCGAAGAAGAAATTAGCACAGTCATTGCCCACATTCGTCAACAAGATTCCGCAGATAGGTACGATCCAACCGTCTTGGAAGATCAAGTTGAGTCACGCTTTGTGGCTGCAGGTGGTCTAGATGACGAGGAAGAGGCTTTGCTGCGCGAAGCCTATGAATTGGTCAACAAACATAAACGGGCCTCTACCAGCATGCTTCAGACGTATATGAAGCTGGGTTACAACAAGGCTAAGCGCATCATCACGGCCATGGAAGAGCGGGGAATGATTGGCCCTGAGCGTGGTGGTAAGCAGCGTGAAGTTTATAACGTAGATATTGATGGTTCTAGAAGCGTAGAAGATGAACTCTCTCCAAGTGACATGGCAAACGGCGGCATTGTTCCTTACCCTGAAAACGAGTAGAATACAGAACATATGGCAGCAGCTGGTTTCCGCACACGCAAAGTTAAACTTGAACAGTCAATTGGCGATAAGCTCAAACGGGCTCGTATTCGTCGCAAGATTTCTGTCGCCGATGTTGAAGAGGCCACCAGAATTCGAGCAAAATTTATTTTGGCATTGGAAAGTGACTCCTGGGATCAGATTCCTTCAGAGGTGTATGGCCGTGGGTATCTAGAGGCGTACGCAGAATATCTCAAGCTTCCAGGTGATGCCATGATGAAGCAGTATGATAGGGCTCGGGCCATGTATAAGCGTCATGAAACAGATCCTGTTGAGCTGGCCCCGGTTGTTCACAAAGCCGAGCCAAAGTTTTTGCTTACTCCTCGTTCTTTCATGATTGGAGGCATTGCCTTAGCCGCCTTAGCGTTCGCCGTTATGGTAGGCTACCAAATCAATGAGTTCACTGAAGCACCTTCACTCTTGGTAACAACCGCTGAAGCCAAGACTATTAATGCCTCAGATCTCACCATCTTCTCTAATAGCTTCACGGTGACTGGTCAGACAGATCAAGGAGCCACCGTTTCAATAAACGGAAAAGCGGCTCAGGTGGAGGCAGATGGCAACTTCAGTCTTGCAGTGCCGGTTCAGCCAGGTGTTAACCCCATTGTGGTTACGGCTACGAACGCTAAAGGCAACGCAACCAAAGACGAAATTTCGGTCACGGTTAAATAATACTTCCGTTATTACCCATAAAAGGCTTCAGGCCTTCTTTTTGTAACTTCATAAAACGCTCACGGGCGGTTGTAAAAATGAAGGGGTGACTATAGACTAACAAGAGAATAGTGAGCGTCTAACAGAGAGGAGTTTTTATGGCAGATAACGAAGCAGGACGTAAAGCAGCATTGGATGTTGCAATTGCAGCCATCACCAAGCAGTTTGGCCAGGGTGCCATCATGACCATGGGTGGTGATCAAGCATTGGGTTCAGTTGAAATCATCCCAACTGGTGTTTTATCTATTGATATGGCATTGGGCGGTGGTATTCCACGCGGTCGGGTTATTGAAATTTATGGACCGGAATCTTCGGGTAAGACCACCTTGTCTTCTTACTTTGTTGGTCAGGTACAAAAACGCGGTGGTTTGGCGGCATTCATAGATGCAGAACACGCGTTTGATCCAGATTACGCTAAAACCTTGGGTGTAGACTTACCAAGCCTCTTGGTTTCGCAGCCAGATACCGGTGAGCAAGCCCTGGAAATCTGTGAAACCTTGGTGCGTTCAAATGCGGTAGACATCGTGGTAGTAGACTCTGTAGCGGCACTGGTGCCACGCGCAGAAATTGAAGGGGAAATGGGAGACGCCATGGTAGGTGTGCAGGCACGGCTCATGTCTCAGGCATTGCGTAAGCTTACAGGAGCTATTTCCAAGTCAAAGACCACCGTTATCTTCATCAACCAGATTCGTATGAAAATTGGGGTCATGTTTGGTAATCCAGAGACCACCACGGGTGGAAACGCATTGAAGTTCTACGCTTCACTCCGCATTGAAATTCGTCGCAAAGAACAGTTGAAAGAAGGTGATACGGTCATTGGTGTTACCACTGGTATTAAGATAGTAAAAAACAAGATTGCCCCACCTTTCCGTACGGCTCAATTTGATCTTATCTACGGTGAGGGAATTTCTAAGGAAGGTGATTTACTTGAGGTTGGCGTAGCACAAGACGTACTCCGTAAGTCTGGTGCTTGGTACTATTACGGCGAAGAAAAATTAGGCCAAGGTAAAGAAGGCGCACGTGAGTATCTTAAGGCTCATCCAGAGGTCTTACAGAAAATAGATAAGGTAGTACGTGAAAAAGTAGGCCTTACTAAAAAAGACGAAAAGCCTGCCGCAGTTCCTCCTGCCAAAAAAGAAGCTCCAGCTAAGTAGTATGAGCAGTGCGCGTACGTATGCGCTCAATCTGTTAAAGCGTCGTTTAAGGAGTGCCTGGGAAGTTGATCAGGCACTCCTCAGAAAAGAGGTACCCACAGAAGAACGTGCGGAACTCATTGCCGAATTTATTGGGGCTGGTTTATTGAATGATGAGCGTTTTGCTTTGGCTTGGGTGCACACCAGAGATAGGCTGGCACCTAGAGGAGCTTATTTTTTGGAACAAGAACTTCGTCAGCGGGGAATTGATAAGGCGACTATTCGCCTAGTCATGACTAAACGAGCAGAGGAAATGCAAGAAGAGCCTGAACTTAACCCTGATGAAGATGAGCAGATACGAACACTCATCCAAAGAAAGGAACGACTGTACGCCAATTTGCCTAAAGAGGTTCGCTATCGCCGATTATTAGCATTTTTAAGTAGGCGCGGCTTTTCCCCAGAACGCGTGCGGCGTATACTATCTGCATGAGGTCTGCTTCGTTTCTCTATCAGTTAGAGTCAGAGCCCTCCCCACTTTGGGGAGATTCTTTTGTTAATCTTGGGAAGGTAACCCGTACGGGTGTACCAAGCCTACCAGGCTTCGTGCTTTCAGCTGCAGCCATTCAGGCACTCTATCTTCAGCCAAAGCTCCGTAAGGAAATAGAGCGCAAAATTGCTAGTCATGATTTTAACAAGCCGCAGTTCATTGCTGGTCTGGCACATGATATCCGTCAACTCTTACTAAAGTCTCCTATTCCTGGCGAGTGGAAAACCACGGTAAAGCCTTTTTTTGATGATCTAGAAAAGCACCTGCTCCTCAAGAAGGGTGCTGGGCTACGCATTATGGTTACTTCAAGTAGTCCAGAGATTCATCCTCAAGTAGCGTTTGTGAAAAATTGGGATGAGGCAGTAAAACTCCTACTTTCTACGTTGGCCAGTGCCTTTACTGTTCAAGCACTTCATCAACGTACCCAGGTGGGTGGAAGCATCATGCCACAGCCTGCTGCCATGCTATTCCAGGTGCATCCAGAGGCAGAGGCAAGTGGCGTTGGCCAGCAATATGACCCGCAGCACCATGATGAGCACACAATCTACCTTACCGCGCACTATCATGAGGCTGCACAAGCTCCTACTAGTGGGCTAGATGTGTACCGCTATGATCGTTCAACTATGCTTCCCCTCAGTAAGCAGTTGGGACGACACCGTTGGCGCACTTCTCACGAAGGTAATCACGCCAAACCAGCAAAGCCTACGGTTTTTGTTTTGACAGAGCATCAGCAGCAGTATCTGTTGCGTTTGGTAAAACGTGCTCAGAGTGCTTTTGATACACCGCACTGCTTCCATTGGGCGCTCATTGATGGCCAACTTTTCATTACGGCCGTTTCCCCTGTTCATACCCCCACTTCCACAGCACAAGCACCGGAATCAAACCTGGTACCTATGGGGTATGGATTGCCGCTTAATCCAGGCATAGTCTCTGGTGTTGCTCGTGTGATTAAGACCAATAAAGATTGGGAACGTTTCCAGCAAGGGGACATTGCCGTGCTGCCACACGCTGCGGCTGTTCAGCGTGAAAACCTTGCCCTTGCTGCTGGCTTTATCAGTGAAGTGGGCCATGCAACATCTGCAGAGGCTGGATTGGCCGTTTCCTTGGGTGTGGTGGCCATTGCCGGTATTCCATTTGCTCAAGAGTTACTAGAAGATGGTCAACTCATCACGCTTGATGGTGCCAGCGGCGCCATTTATGAAGGCCGAGTAAAACTTCCTGCATATCTTCCTGCTCCTATTCAAACCATGCCGGTTACGGGTACGCGGGTATCGCTCATTGTGGCGGATCCTTTGCACGTAACCAGGTCTGTTCTCAGCGGTACAGATGGTGTTGGTTTGCTGCGAGGAGAGTTCTTGTTAGAAATGGCCGGCGTTCACCCAGAGCAAATTATGCAACAGGGGAAAGACGAAGAATATGGTGAAATCCTAGAAGACATTGTAGAACAAGCCGCTAGGGCAGCGTATCCATATCCACTGCGATATCAATTACACGATGTTCACCCTGGCAGTGTAGCCGGAAGGGCTCTTAAACCAGATAGGCATGAGCCAAATCCTAAACTAGGGTACCGCGGCGCTCATCGCCTCTTACTAGAACCTGAATTAGTAGCTGTAGAATTAGCTGCGCTTTCCAGAGTAGTTAGTCATGGTTTGGGTACCATTGAATTAGTTCTGCCCATGGTTCGCACCGCCAAAGAGGCTCGTGCCATTGAACAGATGATCCAACAGTACTGGCCTGCCGAAACTGACATTCCCCGTATTTGGGTTCGTTGTGAAACTCCGGCCTTGGCCATTGCGGCTGAAGAGCTCTGTCACAACACAGGCATTCACGGTGTGTACTTCGATGTTCCTGCCCTAGCTCAGTTCATGAGCGGCCTAGACGACCATAACTACCAGATGGCTCATCATGTAGATCAAACGGAAGGTTCGCTCTTAGACGCCCTTCAATATGCCATTACAACCTGTCGCCTCCATGGTATGCAGGCCGTGTTGCTAGCCGAAGAAGATGAGCTTCACGCTACCGTTTTGGAAGTTGCACTGCACGCCGGCGCTACGGAAGTTGCTGTTAGCCAAGGTGAAGTAGGGGAGGTTCGTACGTTACTTGCTTCAATTGAACAGCGGTTATTGATTGATCACGCGCTTCAGGAGCAGCCTGAGGCTCACGAGTAGATAGATACGCATTAGTTTTTGATGGTTGTCAGGAACGGGGAGAATTGCTATAGTATCAGAGTATTTTGTGAGCAAAGCATCGAAAGTGACGCATTTCACTGGTAATCTAACACCTTGGAAAAACGAACCTATGCTGATCGTTCAAAATATTTAATTGAAGCTGTCACTAAACGAAGAAAGAAACTTCGTGAAATGGCACTTGATTACAAAGGTGGAAAGTGTGTCTTTTGTGGGTATAGTAAGTGTGCTGGTGCTTTAGACTTTCATCACTTGAGCAATAAAAGTTTTGGCCTTTCTGCTCGTGGACTTACTCGTTCTTGGGAAGTAATTCAGAGAGAGTTGGATAAATGTATTCTAGTATGTGCTAACTGCCATAGAGAATTGCATGCAGGTTTAATTAGATATGATCCCCGGTAGCTCAGTGGTAGTAGCGTCTCGCTGTTAACGAGAATGTCGTAGGTTCGAATCCTACCCGGGGAGCCATAAAGAAAGAGATCATACGGCTGTATGGTCTCTTTCTTTATGCTTCACTGCTTTTCCATAACTCTTCAAAAACCTTCCGCTGCGTCTCTGCAATAGCCTTACTCTCAATTACTAACCCGTGTACAGTTTCCCCATATGAAATCATTGCCACACTGTCGCCAAAAATGATGGTATCTGTTTCTATGCTCAAATGTTCAGGTAAGAAGCGGAGCTCTTGTTTTGGGGCATTGTAGAGTGATTTAAGGTGGTCTGATGTGCCATCTCGCATTACTAAATCTCTTACCTTAATACCACGGCGTAACTGCTGTTCCACATATTTAGGAAAATCAGGGAAGTACTGCTCGGCTTTGGTGAAATTGCCATAGGCATCAATCTGGGATGCCTTGAGTAAATCTTTGTAGATGAGAGCAATTTCTTCCTTGTCTTCATAAAAGCGAACGGCAGGTTTCTCTTTTGATGGCTTATAGAGTGCCAACAACTCTGGTAGGGTAGCCTCTACTGTTTTTTGTTGTTGCTCGACCATCTGTTGAAACTTGCGGGGGTCATTGCAGCGATAGTACCGGCGGCCACGGAGTTCTCGATAAGATACTAAACCTCTAATCTGCAGATCTTCCAAGAGGTCATACGCTGTTGTTCTGTTCACCCCAGCTTTCTGGGCAATGGGTAACACGGTAGCTGAGCCCAACTCTAAACAGGCCATATATACTTCGGCCTTCTTTTCTCGTATCCCAAACCCCGACAAGAGTGATTGATAGTCCATAAATATCGTGGATATTCTTCGACAGTTAATAGAAAAATTATATATAAACCTGTAAAAAATATCAATAACGTCGAATATGGGTAAACAAAAAGGGGTTCTCATGATTAAATCGACCATCGCAACGGGAATTGTCCCTGAAGCGAGTAACTTACCAACACGAGGAATCATGAACTACAAGAAAGAAATGGAAACAGGAACGCTTAACGTTCTGAGGACGTCTCAGACTGCCGGCATTCACATGGCCACGGTTATGGGACTAGAGCTGGTTGTATTGGAAGGAGTCTTTTCACCAAAGTACTTCGCTGATACAGAGTTCTTTATTCGTAATATGCCGATTGAGCCTGGACAGCATGGTTTGGAGATTGGTCCGGGTACGGGAGCCTTCAGCGTCTTTGCGGCGCTCAATGGCCTGCGTATGGACGCTATTGATATCAACCCAGCTGCGGTAATGAACACCAGGATTAACGCTGTTCTCCAGCGCGTGGAGAGGAAAGTAAACGTTGTTCAGGGGGACGTCTTCACTACAGCTGAGAAGTTGTACTACGCACCCCACGACTTTGTTTTCTGGAATCACCCATTTAATCTCACAGCCGAGCCAACTACACAGCTGACTGATCTTGAACGGTCAGTAAGCGATCCGGGTTATGAGGCTACGCAGCGGTTCATTACTGAGGCGGCGACTAGTCTAAGGCGAGATATCCCTTTATATATCGGAACTTCATTGAAGCTTGGTCAAGACAATCTTGTCTTTGATCTCTTCCACGAAGCGGGATATCAGACAGAAATCATCGCTCAGGACAACTTTGATGAAGGTGGAAACCTCATCGACTACACATTGATTAGGGGTACGTTCTAGGAGTAAGAAATGGATTATCGAACAATGAATGAGAGCTTCTTCACCACGGTTTTTGACCAGGTAAGACGTAGGGTCGAGGCATATGGTATCAGAGTAAGTTTCGATATTTTGCCCTGGCCTGACAACGCACAGTTTAATGGAGCTGACATCATTTTAGATGATCGTTTAGCTCCCGATGTTCGTCTCTACACCCTTCTCCACCTGTTCGGTCACAACGTCCAGTGGAGCACAAGTGAAGAGATGCGTCGGGTAGGTACAAGCCTGAAATTTGGTGAGCTTAATCCCGACGCCGAGCAAGCCTTACGGGGATACGAACGACAGGCAACTGAAATGGCCCTCTGGTTACTCCACGAAATTGGCGTGACGCAGCTTGACCAATGGCTTACGGACATCTGGCACTGGGATTTTGGGTATATAGCCGGAGTATTTGCCAGCGGGGTATACGAACCGCAGCATACTTTTGACTATGTAAAGATTCCCACAGATCAGCCGTTACTAACACCCGCACCAGTCCCTTCTAACTTTATCCCTTATAGGTTTGAAGAAGGGCGGGCAGCAAACTAGCAATCCAAGAAGAGGCCTTAACTGGCCTCTTTTTCTTATTTAGCATCCTTCCAAATACTCTCAAACATCAGCTGAAATGTCTGAATTACTGCTGTATCTTCTATAGTTAACGCATAAATTGAGGGTACATAATTAACAATAAGCAAACGCTCTTTTGTCAGGATCATATCTGCATTAAGGGGTGCTTTTTGTTGTAACATCCGTACTTCTTGCCGAGACGTAGTAAAGTACTTGGCATAATAAAAGGGTAACTTGCTTCCTACTACTAAATCACGTGCCACAATATCTTTTTCTTTAACCCGCTTACAAAAGTTCTCAACATAGTCAGACAGGCGCGCATCAATAACTTGAGGAGTATATATACAGCAGTAAGAGTCCTGTTGCAGCGTTTGGTCGTACAGTTCAATAAGCGAATCTAGGCCATCATAAAACTGAACCCGGGGACGAGTAGAAGAAGCCTGGTAGAGGCCGCGCAGTTGGGGTAGAAGATTATTAAATACTTTGTACTTATTGGATAGCTGCTCGGCAAGCTTCTGAGGGTCAGCTGGCAAGTAAATACGCTTTTCCGAGGGGAGAAGTGTGGCAATACCTTGTGCCACTAACGAATCAAGAACCGCATAGCAATTTGGCCGTTGCATGCCTGTTTTTTGGGCAATTTGGCTTGCTGTTGCCTTGCCAAGTTCAAGGAGAGCAAGATAGGCTTCAGCTTCTCGCTCTTTTAAGCCCGAAATTTGAATGATTTCTGTGAGTTCCATATGTATATTATTATATACACTTATTGAAAATAAATCAATAAAATAGTATAAGTATATTGACATATTAGTAAAATTATGCTAATATGCCGGCGTTACTGAGGAAAGACGATGAATGATTTTTGCAATGGCTATCTGCTTAGGGCTTCTAACTCCTTATTCTGCCCCGTGGGTTATCCACGGGGTTACCCTTACCCTATTTATGAATCACCAAGACATCACCCAACACGAAATTGAAGCTCTGAAACATACGTTTAATGTTTCAGATGCACATACTCACCAGAGTCAATCGCGCACGCAGCGAAGCATTATTAGCCGTTTGCCAGAGCTTTGGTATGAGGCTGAAAACGCAAAGCAATATGATGTTGAGCAGCGTTTTTTGAAGACGTTCTTTCGAGTACAAGAACAAAACTGGGCAATGAAGAATAATAATGCACTCCTAGTCTATGCATCTTCTATTGCTATGGTTATGACCGCTAATTACCTGATGAAGAAGAACATGACGGTGAGTCTCATGCATCCCTGTTTTGATAACCTCACAGATATTCTTAAACATATGAACGTGCCAATTTCACCTTTAGAAGAGGTGTGGTTTACAGATTCAACTAAGATTTACGAAAATCTAGAAAAGCATGTTACTACAGATGCGCTTTTCATTGTTGACCCAAATAACCCAACAGGCTTTACCCTCTTTCACGGTGGGCCAAAAGCATGGAGTGAGGTAATTCGTTTTGCCAAAGATAAAAACAAGCTCCTCTTGATTGACTTCTGTTTTGCACCATTCTTACTGCCAGATAAAGAGCTTAGTGTGTTTGATGTATATGAACTGTTAGAGAAGTCAGGGGTTTCCTATATTGCATACGAAGACACCGGCAAAACTTGGCCGCTTCAGGACACAAAAGTGGCAATTCTCAAGACAAGTAAAGATGTCTATGAGGAAATCTACTCTATCCATACATCATATTTACTGAACGTTTCACCCTTTATTTTAAACTTAGTAACTGAATATATTTTAGATTCAGAAAAAGACAACTTTACTTCTGTGTTTGATCTCTTAGAGACAAATAGGTTATTAGCTGAGCGTATATTACAGGGCTCTATTCTAGAGCCTATTGAGCCATTGGCTAAAGTATCTGTTCTCTGGTGTAAAATTACCAATCCAGAGGTAAAAGCCTCAGAGTTAAAAGAATACTTGGCTAAACACGGCGTGCACGTACTGTCTGGAACATATTTCTACTGGAACAAGAGAGAAGAAGGTGAACACTACATTCGTATTGCCTTAGCCCGTGATACGAGTCTTTTAGAAGATGCTCTTTTAACACTCAGAAAGGCGCTTGATGAATATTAAAGGTCTCTACGCACCCCTTGTTACTCCTTTTTATAAAGGTGAGTTTGATGCAGAATCAATGCAAAAACTTGTGTCTCAGCTTGAGCCGTTTGTAGATGGTTTTGTGCCCTGTCTAAGCTCCGGCGAAGGTCAAAAATTGAGGGACGATGTATGGTTTGAATCCGTTAGGGTAGTTCGTGCTTCTACAAAAAAGCCAGTATTTGCTGGCGTGCTACGAGCTGCATTTGAAGATGTTGTAATGCTTTCTAGAATGGCCAAGGAGCTTGATTGCAACGGTGTTGTCATTCCTACTGTCTTTGTCACAGATAAAGAGAACCTAGCCTATTTTGAACAGCTCTCTAAGGCTATTGAATTGCCAATGCTTGTCTATAACGCCGAAAGCCATCCTTTTCAGTCCGCTGAGGCAATTAGTAAGCTAGCAACAATTCCTGGTGTTATTGGCCTTAAGGATTCTTCAGGGAATCAGCAGTTCTTTGATGAAGTAGTTCAACAGGGAAAGTTACCTATTCTGCAAGGTATGGAAAATCAGTTAACTGCCTCTCTTAAAGGTGCGGGTTTCTTGATTTCACTTGCTAATGTTGAGCCTGAACTTTGTCGTAAGGCTTACTTTGAGCCTTCTTCAGAAGTGGGTACGAAGCTTGAGTCACTCTGGTATGAGTATAACCTGGCCAATACCTGGTTTATCAGTATGAAGGCGCTCCTCTTTGGACGTGGTATTATTTGCTCTGCCGAGGAGGTTTCATGAACTAATAACTGTTCAAATTTGCGCTATACTCCAGCTATATGCCGAAGTAGTTTAAGAAAAATTCCTTGAATGTTTCAAGGAGATACAGGCTCACCCCTGTCTTCGGCTCCACATTACTATGAAAAAAGACGTACAACAGTATCTTCAAGCCCTACTTACTGAACCTGTGAGCTATATCCTTACAGAGGAAGAAGTAAAGAAAACTACGCATGATAAAGTAGGGTATATTTTTGATAAATTGATGCGGAAAAAATTCCGTCGGCGAGTAAGTGAGGAAACACGGTCTACAATTGCCGAGAAGATTAAGCGAAGCGTGGCTGAAAATAGGCCAATTCATTTCACCATTCCGTTTGGAGGCTATAAGCACTACTGGAATAACTCATACCCCGAACCGGATTGGGCTGAAGCTTTTCACCTTACCTGGATGTATGAGTATATAGCTCCCATCCTTGCCGCACATGAACCTGGCGTCATCTTGGAATATATTTCTGAAGACCTCATTTTACCCCGGATGAATAATTATCCTGATGAGGCCATTGATTCCTATGCTCAGCATTTCCGGAAGCTGATTGCCTGGTATCAGCAGTCTGTACCCAAAAACTTAGAGATTAGGTTTTGGCGAGTAAGCGAGAAGTATGATAAGACAGCAATTATTAATCAGGTGGAAGCGTTACTGCCAGAGCGGAAATCTGCATTTAACCTTCTTACGCCTGAAGAACAGAGCCAAGAAACGCACCGCAGTTCACGATCGGTTTTCTGGAGTGGCAAGCAAGACTTAAGCAACTTATCTGAGGAGGCTAAACATATTAGGATTATTGAGTCTCGCCTTATTGAGCTAGCTTTTTATGATACTGAGGGTGAGCCAGAGTATGTGGGTGGATATTACAATGAGGACAATCATATTTGTCTCTGCTTTTCCTTTGGCCTATCACATGACAATGATGCGTATGGTGATTTAACTATTCAATCTGCGTCAGGTTCTAGTGTGGACTATTGGATTGGGAGAGGTGTTTTAGTTAAGGATGAACCTGGCTTGAGAGGCACTATTTTTTCACAACAGCAATATAAGGGCATAACTGATGGTGAGCTAGAAATAGTTTCAGTAGAACTCCCTGGCTTATCGTCAAAAAACTATCAATCCATTGAAGTTATTCATTCTAATTCATTGAGACTTTTGAGTTAATTTCTCCTCAAAAATGGCTCGAACCTTGAGTATCACAGAGAGCCAAAAAAGAATAACCATACGGCTGTATGGTTATTCTTTTTTGATTAACAGAGGATTCAAAGAAATCCATATCTTATCTACTGGAGTACTTTTTGCTATACTCTGCTGTAAGATCCAATTCGCAGCGCGTAGCGCACGATAATTGGGAGCTTAACTAGGTGTAAACTCTTCGTAGTCAGCGGTTCGATTCCGCAAAAGACCCCAGAAGGCAACTTCCTTGAGTAGTGGCATGTAGGTGCAAAACCTCCCCACTACTCATGCGGGTCATTAACTAAATCCCAATATGTTTTCCCGTATTTCAACTAAACAACTTGGTGTAAAACTCAATCCAAGGAGAGAGCCAGAGCTACTTCAGCCTGGTACTCACTGGTACAGTGCCTTCGCCGGTACTAGCATTAAGGTATTTCCTGCTGTTTCAACTATTCAGCGTCTCCCTGGTCAGGAAATCGCTACTAAAGACCAGGTTTCGGTAAAGATTAGCTGCGCTGTTACGCTTCACTATTCGAATCCAGCATTGCTTTTGAAGGTAGTTAACGATGGTGCAGATTCGCTCACATCACTCATGGTTGATACCTTGCATACTGAAATAAGAGAGGTTGCAGTAGAAACAATTATTACGTCTCTTTCAGACTTTGAGACAAAGCTTGCCAAGAGTATGGCTGAAAAAGCTGAAAAAGTGGGCGTTGTTATTGAGGGCGTCCGTTTGAGAAATGTGGTTCTGCCTCGCAATCTCAAGAATGCTTATGCGGCCGAACTTACGGCTAAGGTTGAGGCGCGCGCAAAGCTGGAGATGGCCCGCTCTCAGACTGCTGCCATTAGGCATTTAGCAAATGCAGCCAAGTTAGTTGAAGAACAGCCAGAGCTAATTCAGTTACTGGCCCTTCAGGGAGGGAATGTTCAGCTTGGATTGCCTGCTTCACGGAAAGACAAAAAGTAGGCACCTACTGTCTCAATGGCAAGATATGCTTGCTATATTCACGCAACAGATTCAGGAAGATTACAAGCTTCTTCTAATATCCGGTCCAGTTCCTCGTGATAGCCTCTAATCTGCTCTGACGTTATATATTCTTTTCTCCACTCAATAACAAAACGATCCAAATACTCATGAAGTAATTGGTGATTTAAGTTAAATTTTCGTGCAATGAGGAGATGATCTGCTTCTCTTTCACGATACACTGCAGATTCTGGCGCCTGCCATTTATCCAGGAATAAGAGTTCAAGTTGAGGTATAAGGTAGGAAGTTCCATCGTACCGTACCGTCTCTGCCGTGCTGCGCATGAGGTCTTTGGGGAGGTCCTTCATTCCCTTTGTGAAGGTTTCTGGGTAGAGCTCAAGGAGCTTAAATACCTCAATTGCTTGAGTGCTATCTTCGGAAACTGCTTCCCATGCAAGTTCGCCAACGTCGTTAGTATCGCAGGCATAGACTTCAAAATCTGCGTGGGAACGAATCTCTCTATGAAATTCATGCGTCTCTCTATTCAATACCTCACCTTGCAAGGCAAGTTCAGCGCCAGCTCCTTTTGCTAATAGCCAGTTAACGCTGCCATCTTTTTTCTGAGGCCATAGAGAAGCCAATAAAAACGTCTTATGTCTAAAAGAATCTGGGTCAGGCATGAAAACCAGGCCACTTCCTGTATCGGTTGAGGTTTGCAGATGCCAGGCGTTCAGTACTTCTAGCTGTTTTGCATCAACTTCAGCAAGATTGAAGCCGTGGGAAGTAAAAAACTCCTGAGAGCTCTGTTGAGGAAGCTTCTCTCCTTCTATTTTGCTAGGTGCAGAAAAGTTTAGGTGTTCCATGTATAAGATTAACTTTTACACATGAGCGTTTGCGGCAAATACACGTGGAAGTGAACCATTCCAATCACGGGATATCTCTCCTGGTGAACCTGAAAAATCATCTTGTTAGGAAAAGAAATATCGTTGTAGGCATTTGAGGTCACCAAAATATAACAGTGGGAACGAAGGGTATTTTTGAGGAGCGAGTGAGCAAGGATGACATCAAGACCAGCTAACTCATCGTAACCAGCAATTCTTTGAAAGAGCGCTGTGCCGGTGTGGATGATAATTTTAAGCTGTAACTTCTGTAAGTTCTCACACTTGTTACAGGTGCACAATTTAGATCCGCTGAGTCGAATCAACTCTTTGCTAAATACGGTGAAAAAATCTTCAATTTCGGCACCAATTCTCTTTTTTTGTTCTAACCAAACATCATGATTATCTTCTTTGGAGGCGTAGAGAAAAATGGCGTCGCCTTCAAGTTTTGCAACATGGAGGGGTAGCTTAGCCTGTTGAATAAGCACCTTCAATAATTTGCCCACAATTTCTTGGGCAAAAATTTGATCTTGGCGGTGGAGCGCCATGAAGCTTGTGTACCCGCTGATATCGATAAGTACCAGAACTACTTCGCGTGACTGTGTTGCCATATACTTCATTATTCACGCGCACGAAGGGGTTCTACAAGAGCTATAACCTTATTAATTTGCCGTTCTTGAGGAGATTTTTATAATCCCACTGAACTTCTTGCGATTTTTTAAGCCACTGTTGAATATCATGGGCATTAATTTCCTTGGCGTCTTTGTACATGACGCCAGCAGCTTTAAAAGTTCCCTCGTTTTTTAAACCAGGTTCATCAAATGATTGTCCGCTCCAAAAGAGAAGACGAATGCCATTCTTAAGACTGTGATATCCAACAATTGGGTTGCCTGCCAAAAACCAGACAGGTGCACCGTGCCAGATCTTATTTTCCGCATGTGGTAAGCCGATAGATAGTTCCTGGTAGAGGCGCTCACAGATTGCTCGGCGATCTGGAGTTTTGTTCTCGTTGTACGCTTTAATTTCAGGAATCATTGGGTTTAGCGTGGAGTTTAAGGAATGGTAGTATCAAGGCTCTGTACAGTAGTTACCTTGGATGAGTCCAAGTCTAGGAGCAATGTTTTTGTAGTATAAGGTGCGCCTGAATCGGTGCCTTTTACTCCGTCACTATCGGCGGTAAAGAGGAGGGTTTTTCCATCAGACAGTACGTGCTGTGGAGTGTAGTTTGCTAGTTCATTGGAGTAAAGTTGCTTGTTTGCGGTGCCGTTCACGTTGATAGAATAGACGCCTTTTTCCTGCATGCTATATAGGTTACTCAAACCATAGATGATGGTTGCATTATCTTTCCAAATTGGTGCAGTGCTGTAACTTTGGTTGGCACTTACTTCGGTAAACCCGGTACCATCTGCGTTCACTACGTAAATACCTCGATGCTGATTATTGGCGTCGGAGCTGGCCTGAGTTGAGTTGTCAGTCCCTAGATAGCCATACGCAAAGGCTATCTTGCTGTTGTCAGGCGACCAGCTAGGAGTGAAGGCGTCTTTTGTATTTCCTTGCGTGTCTTTAGGTAGATAATCTTTTCCCTTGCTAGGATCTTGGGGTGTGGCAACATAGAGGCATGAGGTTGCACCAATAGCTTCATTGGGTGCCGCAATGGCGAAGTGACTGGAATCAGAAGCCCAGGCAACGTCTCCGGCCCAGCAATCGGCAATCCCATTCTGACTGACACTGCCGTCCGTACTTGCAAAGGCTTCGCTTGCATTTTCCCATCCATATTCGGCCATCACAACGTACTTTCCATCAGGAGAAATAACGGGGTTGCCAAAAGAGATGCCATCGCTTGAAGAATCGTTGGTTGGTTTCACGACGGATTTAAGGACGGTAGTTTTTTTCGTGGAGACGGTATAGAGATTTACGTTGCCATTGCCATCGGCGTAGACAATTTTGGTGCTGTCATCAGAAATGGTAGCCTCGGGCTGGTCACGAGGATCTAAGGTGTAGCGGAAGACTTCCGTTTTGCCCCCAGTACTGCTCAGTTCAGAAATCACTGCATCTCCTCCGTCACGCGAAAGAAAAAGGGTGGGCTTGGTGACTGTAGCTATCGGTGAAGTTGAAGTGCTGACTGTTGGTGTAGCCGTAGTTAAGACAGGACTGGGAGAAGCTTTTTCTGTACGATCTAGGTAAAGAATGTAGGCACCTACTCCTATGACAAGCACCAGGCTAGCCAAAATAATTGGTGAAAATGACGAACGAACTTTTGCCATGTGAAATGTTATATTGCTTAAGTTAATAGTAATGGCTTCAAAGATTACATTCAATTATTCCTAGGGGAATCAAAAAACACCAGGTTAGCTGGTGTTTTTTTGTGCTCAGAGGGTGGGCTACCTCTTCATCAAAATAGCGTACCGAATCAAGATTGCCATGAAGGCCATGCCATTAAAGAAAATGATCAGGCCAACGGGGGATCCCCAGCTGGACCATTTTGAGTTCTCTTGTATAGCGCCAATGCGAGCCAAATCTTCTAGGTGTTCCATGTGATTCATAGAGGTGTGTTAATTGGTTAGATATCAAGAAATGTAATAGGTTGCTCTGTTCTAGTAGCAAGTTCACTGACCAGGCGGAGAAGATCTGAGGGAATTTTGTCTTGGAGCTCTTCTGGTTTAGTCGCCACTAACAGGTCACTGCGGTGTGAGTCCAGCAAGTAATCACCACTTTCCTTCCAGTGCTTCTTATTAGTGAGGAGGCTTGCTTTGCACACCTGGGTAAGGAGAATGGCCCAATTGCCCTTCTGGGTATGGTATACCTGGGCCTGCATCCACCATTCTTTATCATTACTAAACCCTCGCCAGTCTCCCATTTTGATGCCGTAGAACCGCTGCTCTTGGTCAGATTTTCGGCTGCCAATACGAACAGTGATTTCTTTCATCCCACTTTCCTTTTGCCGTTGACCGGCCAGGAATTCGCGTAGTGCTCGCACAATAATAGAGGAGAGTGTTTCTCCTGCTACGGTACGGGCTTCTTCAAAGACTGGGGCGTCTTGTTCGCTGACGTAGATGGTTTTGGTAGGCATATACATATATTTATACTTATATGTATGCTTTGTCAACACTAGTTGTTAGCAGCCTCCCACAACAACTCAAACTTTTGACGCTCACAAGAGGCAAATGCAGTATTTTCAATAACATACGCAAACGGATGTTGGGGGTGGTGAGAAATGTAGGCCACCTTGTCTCCTACAATCTGAGTTTCTATAGAGAGGTGAAATTTCTCGGCAGGATAAAAGCGACACTCCCGGAGTTTTTTTGAATCTGTTGGGTAGTTTTTACGATTAAAAGGAAGGTCTTCAAAGATTACCCGAATGGGAATATGAAGCTTTTGCCGCAGAATGGCATATTCCTCTAATACTTCTGGGTAATAGGTGTTGGCAATTTCATCGTTACCCATAAAGAGGATGGGCTCAGTACTGGAGCCATCTAAACAGGAAAGGAAGACCTCACGCACTCCTTCTGGGCCTTCGTAGAAGCGCACGATGGGCTTTTGGGTAGATTGACTGGCCACGGCGTCTAACTGGCTAATGGAGCGCTCAAAACGTTCGTAGCGTGTGCGGGCGGCAAGCATGAGCCGCTTAGGGGAAGTTACGGTGTAGAGGGCGCGCCGGCCATCATTTGTTTTGGCACAGCTACCCTTCAGGGTGAGTTCTTCAAGGATTGAATAACAGGTTGAGCGCTGCAGGCCGCATTTGAGGGAAATATCCCAAATAGAAGAAGGGCCAAGTTCTAGGGCTGCTAAGTACACGGCTGCTTCATTGCTGGAGAAACCGATGCCTTTAAGGGTGGTTTGGAGGTCGTTTTGAAGCATGTTTTGTGGTGGCGAATTTATCGGCAATATAGTATCATATTTATTCTTATCTGTCTATTTAAATCTGTAAATTAAAGAAAATTTAAAAAATAAGAGAGACGAATTTATTGAACAAAACGTTTTCGTAAGATATAGTCGCTCATCGCCAACGGAAGACCCGAAAGCGATAAGGAAACTTGACACCATGAATTATGTACAGCTTTGCACCATTCTTCTTGAAGGGGCGGAAGTCCCTATTTTTCAAGCACGTGTGCATGAGGTGGGTGCTTATCACCTTGATGGAATCACTCAACGACTTGATGAGCAGGGATACGTGGGTTTTTCTTCCTCAGAGGAGGTTCTTAATCAGCTTAAGTCTCGGGTAGAGGGCGGTCCCGGATCTCCTAGTTATCGCCTCTTGCTCTTGCCCGGTAGAGAGACAATGGGCTTTTCTACAGGTAACCATGGGAAGGGTATGTTCCTCATCTCTTTCAATTCTGCTCCTAATGCCCAGTATGAATGGGGAGAGACGCTGCTATTTCGGGCAAAACCGGTTCAAGCGGAGCTAGTTCAATTAGAACCGGAAGCAACAACGACACGTGATACCTTCAACATAGCAACGGCAATGGGGGAGCTTGATACCCTTCTGGAAGACTTGTGGACGGACTACCCCGATTGGTGGGGAGAAACCAAGTACATTGGGGAAACTCCAATTGTCCTTTTCGGCATTCGTGCTCGCGGGGAGCGAGCCTTCATTCAGCTTGCGTGCTTACCGGCACACCTTCTGTTTGTAAAGGCCATGAACAAGGCGGAAGCGGCAGAGGCCAACACGGTGGTTGCCTTGGTGGGAGAACTAGCTCAGCAGTGTGGCATTGCCCCACGTCGAGTAAGGGTTCCCACGGGCAGCCAAGACATCTATCTCAAGGATGCTCCGGCACTTGCCGTAAATTCGAATGCTATGTTTGCGTTCTACTTAGCCCCCGGCGGCGGTTAGCGCATTGAGTCACTTTTCAGCCACCAAGGGTAACAACTTGGTGGCTTTTTATGTCACAATAAAGTCATGAAAAAATCTCCGTACTATGCCTGAGAACGGCGAAGAAATACTTCGTCCAGTACCACTAGAAGATGAAACAGTACCAGCTGAACCACAGCCTGTTGTTGAGGTTATTGAACCTGAAGTAGTTCTTCCTGAAGAAGAAATAAACTTTCGCAAGGCATTTGCAGATACGCTGCGTTCAGTAAGAGGTGGGGACCATAACAAAAATCTCTTTCGTGGCTATGGACCTGTTGCTCCGGGTAGGGCGGCACTTGCAAACGAAATTGATGAGCCGCATCTTGAGAGAATGGCTCGTGCACATGGTTTTGACAAAATTAAGAATCCTGAGGAACAGCGCCACACGATGTTTCGCTATATGGGGCAATATTTAGTGGGCAATGTAGAGCGTGATAATTTTTCCACCATTGAATACAACGAGAATGTTAATCAAAAACAAGAGTATTTGTCCGACGCCTACAGGATGTATCGGACTAATGCCCTCTTGAGTATTGGTGGCATAGCCGAGGAAGGGCAGATTTCTGGTGTTGCTATAGTCTGTTGTGAATGTATTGGTGCAGAAGTTCCCTGGACAACAATTCGTGATAACAAGCAGCACTTCGAAAAACTGGGGCGTGGTGAAGATCTCTCCGAAGAAGAGCAAGGGGCAAGAGAAAAAATTCAGCACGAAATTCAAGAGATACTCCCTGATATTTATAAACTTTTAGCTCACTACCGAGTGCAGTATTGGAGTAGGAGCACCGTTTTTGCAAAAGATGAAAATGCATTCAGCAATAGTCTGAACAATTCTGAGCCGTTTAATCCACTTCTAAAGACAATGCGGCGGTGGGGATATGACAGGAGTCATAATCAAGACTTGAATGGAATTCCGGTCCCTAGTGTGTGGAACGAGGATCCTTTTGCGCACCAGAAAGAGATTATGGAATTGGTGGAATCCTGGACCACCTTGCAGCAAGAGGCAGTTACAAAGGCAATGAGCATATTGGAAGCTCAGTTTAGGGAAACGGATGCAACAATAACTACGGGGCGCGCGGAAGTAGCACGTAAGGTATCTGAAAAAGAGAAGAAAAAGCCTGATGAAACTCAAGGGGCTACTTTAGAGGAAAAGGTTGCAAAGTTTCGTGCAGCCAGGGCATCTCTCCAGGATCTCCCATCTGCAGGAAACACTTACGGACCCAACGAGCAGGGAGTGGTTCGTTCATTGGCTCAAGAAAAAATCTGCAGTGAGGGGTATCAGGACTCGCTAGAGGCGCTGGTGAACCTCTATGAAACACCGTTACCTGAGCAATCACGGCTAGAACGTTTGTTTGATCGTGCAAACTCACCAAAAATACAGCGAGAGAATGCAATAATAGAGCTTCTTAAGAAGTTATCACAGGCAAGAATGGACGAAGTTCAATATCTTGAAGGCATGGCGGCTGAGGCGGTGAAAGCCAAGCAGGAGTTAACCAGGCAGAATGATGTCGTGCTTTCCGAATCCAACGCAATTGATCGTGAGGTAAAAAAAGATACAACAAAAATTGAAGCAGCAGAAGAAAACTTGAAAAAAGTTACCGAGTCACTGAAGCAGGCACAAGTACTCCTGGGTAACCTTACGGAAAAACTCAGTCAATTAGAGTTAGAAAAAGCTCGCCAAGATGCCGCTGCGAAAGAGAGCGTGAAGGAAAGCTAGTTAACTTCTCGCGTAAGATCTTCCCACTGTTGTTTCATGGCTGGATTGGTAGGAACACTAGAATCGGCTGAAAAGGGAACGTGGAAGGAGGTACTTTTATAGCCGGTTTTCATGAGCGAATTGAGCGTTTCCTGATTGTATTTAGTGATGTGCAAAGAGCCATCATGATCAATGAGGAGGAGGACTCCGTTGTTATGGGCGTAACTCCCCCTATTTTGATTGTATTGGTAGGAAAAATCAGAGAGGGAATACGATGGGTTACCCTCTTCATCTGAAATCTCTAAGTCAGCGGGGAGTCCCATCCATTGACCGGGTAGGTTGCTTTCGTTAAAACCAGCGGGTTTTGGCTGTTCTGGAAATGCGTGTTCGTTAAACATGAGCGAAGATTACAAGAAGATGTTTATAGTATATAAACATCTAGCAAAATGTCACATTTTTTTATTCCTAATAAGAAGGTCAATTGCCTTTTTATAGTCTTTCTCAAAAACAACTTCGTTGTGAGGAAATTCTTTGCCAGCAATGATGGCAATTTTTTGCAGCTCATCTGATATACCCCCGGTACCCTCTAGCACGGCTAGGGGCAAGCCTTCCTCTATGGCAATACCAAACTCTGAAAGCGTGCCAATGCGACCGTTGAGGATGAGTGCAGCATCCACATTCTTGATCATTTTCAGACTTCTAGCAGTGAACCCAGCCACAAAATGTGCCGTCGAATAGTATTCTATACTGTGAATATTTTGCTCATGTTGCCTGTCTAAGTATTCTTGTTGGTTCTTGTGGGGAAAATAACCAATAGTCGTGCCGCCACAGGTATAGACTGCTTCAATGACGTGCCCAGGAATACCACTACAACCACCGGTGACTACGGTAATGTTTCGCTCACAAAGATACTGAGCAATTCCTTGGGCCAACGTTTTATTACTCTCGCTGACTTCAGGTAGCCAGGAGCTAAAGATAGCAATTTTCATGTACTACTTTCTCCGTGCCTTCACCATGAAGAAGGTGGGATAGGTATCGCCATTGAGCTGTTCAGAAGCGGGAAATTCGGCACCTTCGTAATAATCAAGTAACTCAAAGTTGCTGAAAAAATCGCCGTTCAAATATTCACCCATTGTGTGGGTGGGCTCCTTTAAAACTATGCTGCCACTATAAATGTTTGAGGTAACAATCTGTTGTTGGTAATAATCTACGCCATGACCGTTATCTCGCACCTTTTCCAGAAATTGTAGGAAGGGGTGCTTAGTAAGGTAAATAAGGGTGCCATTCTTCTTGATGACACGAGCCATTTCACGCAGTACCGCGGGAACATCTGTTGAGGTTTGCATAGCCCATTTAGAGATGACAATGTCGAATTTAGCGTCTTCACATGGTAACGCTTCGCCTACTCCTTTCTTAAAAATACCGGTTGGATTATTGGTCTGTGCCTTTGCAATAAATTCACTACTGGGATCAATGCCAAAAACCTTGGCACCTTGTTGCTCAAAAATTGCGAGGTCTACTCCGTCACCGCAGCCTACATCAAGAATTTTTTTACCCTTTACATTAAAATTAAAGGCTTCGTGAAAGAGCGTATTGCTCAGTTCATTATGGGTAAATTTCTCGGTGTAGACTTCGTGAAAATCGTTATACTGGTGTTGAATGTGTGTTTCCATGTGGGGGAGCATACAATCCAGTAGGGAATTTTTCAAAATAATGAAGCTAAATTGCTCTTTTTTAAAATAATTTTTTAAAAATGTTACTATAATTTCATGTTATTTACCAGCAAAGAAAACTTGGAAGATACAATAATCCGTCGTTTAGTAGAAAAGGAGCGAACTGCGAGGGAGCTCCTAGGTTTTGTAGATGGGTACACTATTCAGGCACTGTACGTTGTATTGCGAAAGCTGATAGCCGCTGAGGTTATCTTGAAGCGCGGCACCAGATATTTTTTAAGTGAAGAGTGGCGTTCAAAAGTTATTACGCAGTTAGAATATCAAGCAGCGGGTGGTTTGTCTGAGGGCGAAAGCGTTACCTACAATCTTTCTTCCCTGGTTCATCATGACGTGCAATGGAAAAATGTAGTGTTGCCACTGCATATGGAACATCCCCATGACCCCATATTCTTTTACAGTTACCATTATATTTGGGTGCTTTTGAGTGAGGGCAGAAGACAAAGTGAAATAGCATATTTTTCCTCACTAAAGGATCGTAAAAATCACACTTTTTCCTTAACGGGCGGTGAGAGCAAGCGAGATGTTGAGGTAAAAAGACTGTTGCAAAACGAGTACGTGCAGTGGGCAGTAGGAGTAGAGTATTTCTCAAAAACAGATTATCTCACCGTATTTAGTGATTATATTATTACTACACGTCTTACTAATCAGCTGGCGGATGAAATTGAACGATGTTATGAGCAGAGTGCCACTCTTGAGACGTTAGAAGAGGAGTTGCAAAAGGTAGGAGTGGCAAAGCAAAAGATAAAGTTGAGCGTTGAAAGAAATAAGGCCAAGGCCAAAAAGTTGCGAAAAAGACTCTCAAAAGAGTTCTTTGTCTCGAGGCAGCTGGTTGAAGATTTTCAGCTTTATTAAACGTGGTAGATAAGAAAAAAATTACGATTGGTTCTTCAGTCGCAAAAACACCAAAAAAGTACCGCTTCTTAATCTAATAAATTGGGTTTCTACTGTATACTATTTCTATGCGTCAAGCATTGAATAGATGGACGCGAAAAAGCTTGTTCAAGGCATTCTGTAGTGCCCTGTTTTTTGCCGTGCTCTTAGGGACTACTGCGCTCTTCATTCAACCTGTTACTGTCACGGAAGGGTCAGGAAGTTTTAACCTTTCAGGAACTATTTATTCTGATACTGGCACTACAGTTTTTGACTGTTCAGCCACCAATCTTACCATCAAGGTTTCCATAAATGGTGCCGCTGTTACCAGTACTACGTGTACCACGTCGGCTGGAACCTATTCATTTGTGGGGCTTACGGCCCCAAGTGCTG